>Ga0099825_1001295_pt1 | contig 31424 bp, 11 predicted proteins | sample SiratroredBW_FD_76838 | JGI IMG/M metagenome (GOLD analysis project Ga0099825, IMG submission 76838) | Root nodule microbial communities of legume samples collected from California, USA - Siratro red BW | ecosystem: Host-associated > Plants > Roots > Nodule | place: USA: California | collected...
AAACAAATAATTGTAGTTAACCTCAATTTAATAAATATTTTTGATAAAAACAAATAATTGTAGTTAACCTTAATATAGATCATACGAACAAAATTACAACAAATAACATATTTGAAAAAGCATAATCAATTATCTATATAAATTATAATCCATGTATATGTTTTAAAAAATAAAAATATTTTTATTTTTTAAATACCGTTAGTATTTTATAAAAGGGATTAATCTTATCTAAACCAATTTAGATTATGAGTTACAAAGATTTCATTTAATTTAAATTACAATTTATTTGGCCTAATCTTACAGAATTTCCAAATCTTCCTATTAAACCAATCGTACTTTAATAACTCTGTATTTGAGTACCCACATTATTTGGGTATCCAACATAAAGTATTAAGAGTTGAACTTTAAATATTTCAAATATAAGTAGATTCTAACATTTATTAAATATCTAAGTTCAACCATATATAAGCTACACTCAGAAGCTTATTACTTTATGTAATGTTTGGTAATGTTTTGGATTATCGAGATTGTTACAGTTCAAATTAATGGTTCGGAATACTTTTAAACGTATTAAGTACTTCTACCTGACAATTTTATTAATTACCTTTTATGATACTTTCAACTCAAGCAAAATTATCTCTTATAAAAACATGTTACTTATAAAAAAAAAACTTATTAAAGAAAATATTATTGATGAGATTAATTATCAAAATAATTAAAAGTTAAAGATAACATTTATACAAATCATAAAATATTGATAGCATGATCTTACACTATGAGGACATTCTAATGTATTGTTTAAATTATTGTTTATAAGTCATTCAACAATCAAATAATATATTTTCCTGTACAACAATTTTGTAAATTTTATGATAATTAATTATAAAATTATATGTAACACAATTTTCAGTCATTCTGGTTTATTTTACAAGACAAATCAATTAATTCAATATGATTAAGGATTAATTAATTTAATTGGTAATATATATATATATATATATATATATTAAATCTGATAATAAAAATAGTATTTGGTTATTAATATTGACTGTCCATTGCAGTTTAATAGTTTTTTACGAACATTAAAATGAAATTGTTAAAAAGCTAATTCATGATGTATTTCTATCATCTTTTTCCCCTTTTCAACCGTAGGATTCAATTTTCAAACCAATACGAGACAGTATAAAAAAAATAGTTAAAGATAATTTAGATTTATCCCCATTCTTTATCACCTTCTTTCTACTACTCATGCACATGTATCATACGATACGATGTAGTTTTAAGTTATTTGAAACAGTCCAGGTGGTCTGATATTTTATCTCTTCAAAAGATTAAAAAAAAATCATTAAATTTTCTATTTTAAGCCACTGCGATTACAATTCATTCCAAATACCATCCTTCATTATTTTTTTGGTACCATAGTTTATCTTACCATTGTCGTTGCCACGTTGTTGAAACCAACGAGACCAATTAATATTGGCCTCTGTTGCAGAACGAGTGCTTCTTACGTAAAACAATACACGTTGACTTCATATATAGATATAGATGTTGGTGATATTTGTTTTATGAGATTAGGAGAGGAAATGAGTGTAAAGGTTAGATAAATAAATGATAGATTAGGTTAATATGGTCTAATCACAATGTCTTTAACTTTATGTGACAAAATAATAATATTCATGTTAATACGGAGGTAAATTTTTTAAATTGGTATAATTTTTATCTAAAATTCTTAAAATAATGTATTTTTTTATTTATTTTTTTATATGGGTAAATTGTGTTTGTCGTATATTTGAAGAAATAAATGAAATGGTGAAAAAATAACATTATTTTAGTTTATTGGAGAAAATGGTGTAGACAAAATTTCAATCAATGAGTTAATTAAAATAGTCATAATATTATACCATGTTAGAGTGATTAATAGTCTCCACCAATTCTTTTTTTTCTATTTTTGACAAGTGTGTTATATTGTTATTATTATGTAACTAAAATAAATGCAAATGCAAAGTTACAAAAGGGTTTTATTTATTTTATGTAATAGTTGAAATAAAAAAAAGTTAGTATGAGATTTATATATTTAATTAAATTAAGAGTAAGTTTGATGTTGAAAAGAAAAATAAAATAAAATTAAAATTTAATAATAAAATATATTTAGCAAAATTAAGTACAAGTTGAATATTTGAATTTAGTTACTAATATATAAATAATTTAAAATAAAATTGAAATTTAGCAATAAATTTAGAAAGAAAAATTTGCAAATAATATATAATTTTTTAAATAAATTTATTGTTAGTTTTTAAATTATATCTAAGTAATTTTTCTTCGCCTAACCACTTCTCTATTCAAATTAACTTCACATTTATTTTAATTACTTAATCAAAATTAATTTCAACCATTACATATTTATTAATAAATAATATTTAGTTGCACAATAGTCACTCACCACATGTACAAAAAAATAATAAAAATGGATGGAGAATATTAACCATCATCCTAAAATGATATATCATTCTCACCATTTTAATAAACTCATTAATTTAGCTTTATAATTTCATCTATAAAATTAAAATTATGTTCTATTTTCACCATTAATGTTAAATTAGTTTATTTGTGTACTAGAGTCACCATTTCTATACACCATTTATTCATATTCAAAAATAAAAAAAATACTATTTTGATAATTTCAAATAAAAATTATATCATTTGGACAAATTTGCCTAATAGTGATATCTCTAATTCTTACACATACAAGACTGAATGAAAATGCTAGTATAGTTTAAATAAATTTAATGCAAACTACTTAATTGTAAAGGTAACTTATACTAGCTGTCATAATCGACCCAAAGATACTATAAAAGGCCAAACATAACTAAGATACTGCTCTATTAAATGATACACATGATGTTACGTTTGTATATAAAATTATTATTTTTCTATCTTCTACAAAAACACTTACATATTTATCATCATTAAAATATATAATTTTGTACAAATTAAATTGATTTATGCAACATTTTTTATTAAGTAAAATATATAGCAAAACTGAAACTTATCAATTAACAGCTTTTGAAATGAAATCTGACAAACAAATTGCACCTCTTTATCTAAGTTATTATTTCCAATTTTAATTTAAAAGTGGCTTTTGAGTAGAAAAAAATTGAATGAAACATACCCACATTTGCTTGGTACGTTACTTTCTTACATTCCCTTATAACCATTATAACCATTATTACCATTTTACTATAATATAATATTTTATTAAAAATTAGTTATAAAATAAATGCATTTAATAAATAGAAATGTCAAGACATATTTTACAAAAAAAGTAACTAGAAAAGAATGAAAAATAATTATTTTAAAAAACGAGTTGTAAAATAAATAGAAATATATTTAATACAAACACTTCACACAATTTTTTTATAATTATATTATTGAAAAAGTTTGTAAGAGATAGGACAGTAATTTAGTGTGGCATATTTTGTTTTATCCTGAATTAAAAGTGAGGAAAAACGAAAATGTGAAGACTGAGTTGTGGCGATTGCCACATGTGTTCTTTGCATAGGCACGGTGAATATCAACATTTGAAGTTAAATAAAATAAGTAATCTGTTCGAAAAAAAAAAATGGTTAAGAAGAAGAAGAAGGAGAAGGAGAAAGCGCATGGGGGAAACACATCACAGGGAACTGAAAAAGGAAGAAATGAACAACAAAGGCACCAACCTAACCTAACCTAACCTCTCAACCCAAATCGCGCTTTCTCTTCTCTTCTCTTCTCTTCTTTTTTCTCTGGTATGTTCCTTTTCCTTCCAATTCACTTTCCCTCCATTTTACATTCCATTTCTTGCTCTGTTCATCTTTCTTTTCATCAATGTTATTTGCTCATTAATTGATTCGTTTGTTTACTTTAACTTTGGCTTTGCCTGTTGTTTCGCTGCTTTCGTATCCAATAATAATTTAGTTCTTCAATTATACGCTACGGTTGGTTGGAGTGAACCTACCTACCTACCGTTGATTTTTTATCGGCTCTGTTCTTCTTTTTCGATCAACCGTTCCATTGAGGGTGAGAAAAAAAAATTCATTGAAGTTTATTTTTGTTTGAATTTTCAGGATTTCCATCTGAGTTCACCTTCTCCGAATCGGCTTTGGCCTTCTTCATTTACCCGCGAAATTTGTTGTAGCGGATCTGACTTGGTTTTTGGTCGGTTTGCAGACACTGCATGCGTATGGGGTACGTTTCCTGAATGTGCCCAAAGATATTTATCTTCCTTTTTAACTTTTCTTCCATTTTTGTCCCTCCCTTTTATCACTGTCTGGGTATTGAGAGTGACTCGGCTGATTGGTTACTCTTCCATGAAATCTGACAATATTCTCTTAATTTTATTTTTTTTAATTTAGTGATTATTGATATGGTTGTCTTGAAAGTTTGTGTAAGGGACTGCCATTAGTTATGAAATTAAATGATTATTGAATCGGTCGATATGTCCTTTTTCTCTCCTTTGACGTGGAAACAGAAGTGAAACAAAATCATGTTAATCTAACACTAGTCTTAATTTTCTGAATAGAAGTGGTTGGAATGGTCGCGCAGTAATTGGAGGAGCAAAGACAGGGTATTTCTCTGTTTGCTGAAAACACAAGAGTGCACATAGTGTTTGGAAGTTTGTCCAAATCTTTAACTTCTCAACGTTTTAAAAGACCATCCTGTTTAGATAATAATTCCGCATATGTGTAACTAATGATTTGAAGTCATGGTTAAGGACCAAATTATGCAATATATACTTGAAGGAGAATGCTTCGGTGTTCTATATAATTTTCGTTGAGCCTTTGTCAGTGTCTTTCAGAAGAAACTTTACCATTGATTGAACGTTGTTTGTCTTTTCTTTTCACTGTATATCTCTTTCAATCTTCTGGTATGCACATATTGCTAAGTACTGGCATGATTCGCTTTTCAATATAATGACATATATGAATATGCGTTAATTCACACATAATGTAGTCAACATGTTCACAGCTTTGGTGAAAATAAATTTCTGGTATGTCATTGCAATATGTGATTCCATCCAATTATATTATTCCACCCTGCAGGGTGCTGTTGTCGGTCATGCATACCTCCAACCTGTATAATATACATTACACGTATAATAATAATACATACTGAATATTGTACACACAGAAAATACACTTGTGGAATATATGTGTTGGGCCACAATAAAATACCAGAAATATTTTCTAGGGCATATTCTCTCTATAGCTAGCCATGTTGTGACTTTCTACATATATGAAAAGGATTTATCAAGTGAGAATAGTTCTATATTAAAAGGTAAATTTATAGTTATAATTAACGTTTTCACAATAAAAAATGTCCTCGTCTGAGACTCTCTTTTATGTGTTTATATACACAAATCTTACCCAACTAGATATAAGTTCTGCCAGCAAAGCAAAGGAGACAGGGAACTAAACCAGTAAACTCTAATTTGATGATTTGCAAGACATGCCGTGTATACATGTAAAAGAAACTCAGATGAGAATACCATCAGAGAATTGCACCTTGGAATAGAGAAACTGGGACTTTGAAGTTTGAACAAGGAGAGATCAAGCCCTAACTATAAAGGAATTGAAAACTTGACTTATAATATTTTTTCTTGTTAAACCTGCTGCAGGAAGCAATTCTACCCATTTGGTTGAGACTCCACATACATGACTGGGACACCCTATTTCCTGCCCTGGATCTCTGTTTGAAATTAAATTTATCACACTCACTTTGGTCATTGATGTGGCCCATATACGTGCTATTCAACAAGATTCTCAAGACAGGAGATGAAAGAGAACTAAGAGGAGATAATTTGAATGAGATAGATCCATACCTCTTTCAGCAACCATCAAGTAACATAGATTCCCATCCTCCCTCCCTGCTCTGTTCACACTTTCCTGAAGTAAGAGCATGTGATTTGTGGCTGAAAACATTCTTTACCTTTATACTAGAAAAATATTCTTTACTTAAAGTTTATCTAATTATGCTATAGGTACCACATGTGACCCAAATATATACATGGGATTGTGGCCTCGCTTGTGTCTTGATGGTCTTGAAAACTATTGGTGTCAATAACTACAATATTGAAGCACTGGCTGAACTATGCTGCACGAATAGGTATTTTCCTTTATAAAAGCTTCAAATAGAAGTTACTCTGTCATGTGAAATTCTTGAAGTTCCTAGACTATATATGCATGGCTATTTAGAACTCAACTAAGAAGGAAACGTTGTTTGCAGTGAGTTAGACTCTGTGAATTTTAAAGTCCTACGATGAGAGGGACGAACGAATTAAGAGCTTTATAATTGGAAGAAATCCACAGGTCTAATGCTTAATGGTCTATGTGGTGTTTGGTCCATTGTGTGATTCCTTGCTTAGTTCGTTGAATGTGGAGTTTCCTGGTGTTTTTGGCTTGCTGAACCAATAGGTTTTATGACACTTGGGAAATACATATTTTCTCCTATGTGATCGTGTGTTCAGATTAAAATCTTTCAGTTGCTAGTGAACATACTAAACCAGATTCATTTGAACAAAATCATTGAAGTCTTGATAAACAGTTTATATCAATAAATTGTTTACTCCCTGTGCTATTTGGAATTCAAAAGTCAGATCTAAGTTTGCTTCAGAATTCATGCTATTATAAGTAAATCATGAACTGGCAAATATTCCTTACCATATCAGGTAGAATTTCACAAAGCAACTTGGAAGATGGTCATCGTGTATTGATAGATTTTCAATAAAATATGAATACGGTGGTTCAATATGAAAAGTCACGAACTTCTGATTAGTCTCACTGTTTACTTCTGTTTTGCAGCATTTGGACTGTTGATTTGGCATATTTATTACAGAGATTTTCTGTTGCTTTTTCCTACTTCACGGTGACCTTTGGTGCAAACCCAAACTATTGCGTTGAATCATTTTACAAGGTTATTAACTATCATATCAAAATAGTTACAATCACTTCATTTTTATTTAGTATTAGTAAATCTTGAACGCGGTCATCAGGAGAATTTTGAAACATCAATTTGGTCATGAAATCATGATTTTTGGTTCTCAAATCAGTATCTTAGGTTTTTTATGCTGCAAAACTATCATTTAAAGTCTGAAGAGTATATAGATGTAATAATTTTTAGAAGAGAAAATTCAGATTTAAAAAATGTTGAGGACTAAAATGGGGATTTATTTTGAATCTATGCTTTGCTTACGTGTCTAATTGAAGAAATTGAAGAGATATATATATTGTTAAAATGTACCAAAGCTTGCTCAATGTTTTATTGATAATGATGAATTCATGATTAGGTGGGATGGGTGTCATTTTATAGGTTATGGCATGTCCATCTTATGATTGTCAATTTTGATGCTGTATTATTGGAGATTTTGAAGGAACTATGCTATATTGATCTCTCTTCTGCACGCATTCAATACTTTGTCTACCAATTGCATAAAGTTGATAGGATTTTGTTGTAAACATTCTGAAGGAGGAACTGCCTAATGATCTAGTGAGAGTGGATTTACTATTTCAAAAAGCAATGGAAGCTGGGATTGATATACAGGTATGCCCGCATGCCTGCACCTTTTTATTGGATTCCCGGAGTATCAATATGATAGAAGTTAAGAGATTGTCTCCTGTTAGAGAGAAAAAGGAAAATAATACAGCATTTCTTTCCATTAGTTTTATTATTATGTTTGTCTTGGTATGATGTAGTTGAAGGTGTAAACTCAGTTTACTCGGTTGTAATTTTACTTTATACATTGAGCACTGATTATTAGGAAATTAGCTTTTTATAAGGCTCTATAAAATTATCTGTTTGGTAGATATGTTGGAATTGGAGGAAAATGACAACTAGAACATTTTGGTTATTATCTTAGTAGTTTTACTTCTGTGTGGTTATGGCTTGGTTTCTTTACAAGTAGCCAACAAACCTTTTGTTAGGAATCACACAAGAATAGAAACAGAAAAAAAAAATAACAAATATTTCATTGAGTTAAGTGGAAAAAAACAGAAAATAGGAGAGATGCTTCTCTTCCAAGGGTTCTCTCCTTCACAAAGGTTCACAGAGCAAAAGCTCAATCTGCAAATGATTCAAGATAGGGTGCCTCTTCCTTTACATTCTCCTGCTACTTATTTAGCTTTAAAATCCCCTCTAGTTCACTATTTTACTGACTTCTAAAAAATTTCCAATTCCCATGTGTTTTACAGTGCAGGTCAATTAGTGCAGAAGAGATTTCCATTCTCGTATTGTCAGGGAAATATATTGCTATTGCATTAGTTGACCACAACAAATTGAGGTACAGTTTTATTATAATCCTTTCTTTACTGGCTTTAATACTTCTTTTTTACAACTATATTTACATAATAAGCCAATTACTCACATGAACTTTAGATAGCACCTGAGGTAAACCGTTCACACACTGACAAACTCTTATTTGAAAGACTAGATACCCAAGGTTTAATGTAAATTGTTTACTATTTTCATTTTCTTTTCCCCAATAATGTCGTTTTCCTTGGTGATGGGCAATTCTAGCTGCTTCTGAAAAGGTTCTGTTTCAGTCATGTTTGGCAAGAAGGTGTTCCTGTGCCTGGTGTCTTCGCCAACAACCCTGGCTATACAGGTGAACATCTATATTTTAGCTTTAGCTTAATTTGCATCTATTTTGGATGTTTCTTTCCAAGTGGAAATTGGTACCTACAATGGTAGTATATATGTGAGCAAGATTCCTCTTTGATTTACAGCAACTGTGTGATGTTCAAGATAACTTCTTCATATATAAGTTTAGTCAAATAAACATTTTTTTTATTAGGGTAATGGGAAGCAAACATTTTCATGGATTTTCCTTCAAGAAGACATGTTAAAGCTGATTTTTTTTTTCCTTTGTACATCTGACAGTGATGTGCTACTACTTGAAATACACAATTCTCTACTCCAGTAAACCCTTGTGCCAAATTTATGTTGAAGATTATATATTTCAATTTAACTCAATGTTATACCCTCTGATGTATTTTTATTTTGCGAACAAAATTGTTATTTCAAATTGGAGACACAAAACTTTGGTTTTTGTTGATGAGTAAAACTTTGGACATTGCATCAACATTGTTAAGTTTTCTGGTTGGAGATCTGCAGCAATCTTTCTAAACTTGTAACTGTAGTAGGAGGTCATATCCACAATCCTCTTATAGATGCTTATCAAGTTGAAACATAGTTATTAAACCAAACTGGACTCCCCGTGTACCCTTCAAACCTGGTAAGCTTATTAGTTTAGGAGAAACCTGCTTGACCTGAAGAGCTGATGCAACCTGAGCTGTTTGCTTTGTTACAAATTCTATAAAAGAAAACTAAGAAGGGTTTCTCCATTCAATAATATGCTGCATAAACTTGAAGTCCTAACTCCATTTTTAGTCACCTCATAAGTTTGTGAACCCAATGTTGTTCCTTTTCTTAGTATTTGATATTTCCATTTTCTTTCAAATCCTTCTCAAAAAAATAAGTTATTTGTGTGTGGAGAAGAAAGCTAATGTAAATTTTATATATCACACTGTTTTGTTGCTAACTTAAGTTCTTTGGCTGAAATATTATTTCAAAGATCGATAGCTGTTGGTATCCTAAAGTTCTAATTCTTGAATGCCAAGATTATAGGTGTTTGCAACTGCAAATAAAAGCTGATATTTGTCTAATGTGTGAGAAACTAGTCAATATCCTTGCAACACAGTTATACTTCTATTAGTATTTATCCAAACAGTATAAATTAATCAATTTATTAAATTAGTTCATAATTGGAAAATTCCATTGACAGGTCATTATGTGTTGATATGTGGCTATGATGCTGAAGCGGATATGTTTGAGATTAGAGATCCTGCCAGCTCTAAGTATACTCGTTTCCCTCTTTCTACTTCTGGTTTTATATTGAAATGTTCTGTACAATACTATGTTTTTCCCCATTAATATACTTGCCATTATATTTGGATCACAACGTGATATGTGGATCCAAAACTCATTAATGATTGAATTATTCACTTTTTTAATTTCTTTTCAAGAAAATTTTCTTAGAGGATATTCTGGTCATAAAAAGTTAGGTTAACAATATAAGAAATAGTTTATCCGGATGCCATTGTTGGGAAGCCTTAGTTGTAGTCACCCTTAGCCCACCTTAGTTGCTGTCTATTTGAAGGCTGCTTTAGTTGCAGCCTCGAAGTTGGTGGTTTAGTTCCACATCCATTAAAGATATGGTTTAGATGGAGCTCGGCTTACTAGCTGATTTGATGAAGTTGAGTTATATCATAGAACAATTCTAAGACAATACCAAAGTCTACTTAAATAGATTTAGTAAAGCTTGGGTAATCTTCACCTAACAAATTAGTTTTATCGGGTTGAGTCAAGACAATAAGAACAAATTATAAGAGTCATCATTTTTTCCATTTTCGTCTTTCTTCCCATGTTATTGTCACAAATCCGCTGAACATTGCATTTTGCTTGTAATTTTGTGTTAGCATCTAGGAATAATTGAATATATGTTCAAAGTGTCATTCAACGCGATGGCTTGTAGTTTTATAACCTCTTGGTGGAAAAACTTTCTATGATAGAGTTTTCTAATGAAACGGCCAAGTAAAAATGTTAAACTAGAGTTGTTGCAAGTCATAGAGACTAATTTTTCAAGGCAACCTATTAATTCTAGATTTAATTTATGCCAACTCTGTCTTTGAATAAAGTTTATTTTCTGCCTAATCACTTATTCATGGTTTCTCAATAGGGGGCTGCATTTACTCCGTTTAGCATTCATCTTTATGTGTTTTTTGAGAAAAAGTTCTTTCCAGTTCCAACGATGATGCAATTTACCCAGGCGAATGGATTTTTAATGATACTGATAACGGTTTCAATTTTTGTATGACCTGTATGGTGTGTTAAGCCTTTTGTTTTACTGGATAAACCATTCGTGATGACAAAAATCATTTGAGAATATTCTTAAAATTCTGTGTTGGGTAGGTCTATTCCTCTTTACCATGGCTGAATTTGCTGATATATCAGAAGAGACAGCGATGGAAATGACAATGTCAAATAGTCAATTTTTATTTTATTAATTTTCATTTGTTGGAATATGACAAGCATACGAATACAATTTGAGTGGATAAATAGTTACCTAATTTTTTATTTTTATTTTTTGGGATTTTGATCTAAATAAAGAGTTGACTGGTCCTTTATAAATTTACAAATTCAAAATTATGTGAATTATGTGCAGGAAACACAAGAGGATTTCTTCAAAGTCTTTAGAAGAAGCTCGCAAAGCCTTTGGCACCGATGAGGATCTTCTTTTGGTAAGCATCGGATAGGGTCAAATCATCTTTCACTAAGTTATTTGATAACTAATATTGACAAATTATATGCATGACAAGAGCAATGATATGTTGACAAGCTCATTTACTCATACAAACGGATGTCAACTTCATTTAATTAATCAATTATATATTCATATTATTATATTACTTTAATATAGTTTAAAATTATCATTCTAGTTGTGAAAGTTTTATTTTTCTTAAAATAACATACCTTTTAGGGCGTTTTTGGAATAACTGGCAATTATATTATTTGAATTAACAATTATAACAATTAGTCTTTATTTGGATAAGTTTGCTGAAAAATAATTTTAATATAATTAATATCATTTGGATGAAAAAAAAATCAGTTTTTGCATTGGAAAGCAAAAAAGGAAAAAAAAAATTGTAGAAAAATAATCACAAGTTATAAATTTTCAAATTCATAAAATCAGGTTATTGTTTAGGGAAAAAAGGCTTTTTTGCAAATTTCAGTTGTCACAAACATTTTGTTTAAATTGCTAACAACTTTTTTATCCCGAAAATTGTTGAAATCTTTAAAATTAATATTTGTCAAACATGTTTGTACATACTTTTGGTTAACTTATCAAAATATGGAGGAGTGCAAGGAACAGTCCTAGATGGTACGAATCTGATTTATTCGGACTCTGCCTGGACATTGAGTGTCAAACCACGTGCAGTTTTCCTTTGATCAATCCAAGACTCTAAGCACTTGTTTCGCATTGAATTAATAATGCAAGAATCCATTACAACGTAGGTCAATTTTAAAGAATTTCCAGTAGTTCAAAACTCTACAACTTGATCCCTTCTCCGCATGGACAAAGGACTAATTTTATTCTCCCTTGCAGTATTTGTTAAGTTTGGGGAATCAGAGCAAGAAGTGAGAATTTTCATTTAACTTGAAGATGGAGGGGTTTCCCTGTATTCTAGCCTTGAGAATTAAATCTCTGTAGGCATTAAAAGACAGTAACATTTGTTTAAAATAAATGAAAGTTTCATTCAAACACCTACTATAATTTTTCATACTGATTCTTTTTTAGGAATAAAATGCTTAATAGACCCACCTAGGGATTATATGTTTTGTAGGTAAGATGGTTAATGTGATATCAGAGTGCAACCATCACCATCTTCACTTTGGACTTTGAATGGACGTTTTGACCATCGTTTATTCTTTTTATTATTTATTTATATAACTTGTTTATATCATAGTTTAGTTCTAGATAATGTCAGAAACTCATTCTTTATTGTTAGATGAATTTCATATGTATATATAGGTTGCATTCTTTATTGTTTGGGGACGTACGTGATTTAGTATGTTAGAAACAAGTTTGTAAAAAAAACATATTTGTAGCATTTCTGTTAGTCTCGTATTCCTGCTTGCTCTACTCCATTAACAACTTGATAGTATGGTGGTGAAGTAATGATATTTTTTTCCTTGCATGGCCAAACAGATATGTTTGGAGAAGAGCAATAACAGTCACCAACCTTCTCTGCAACTGTCCATTGATGTCAATAGTGATTCTTGATTTTCTTGATATGTTTTGCAATAAATTGGCAGTTATGATGCTGTTTTTTACTCCTTGTATTTATTTATATTCCCAGTATAGACCTCTTAATAGGTTTCTTCTGGGCTGTATGTATTGTGTATGTTTACTCCAAACTGTATAGTAATCATAAATTCATTTTAATCCAATGTAAACCATGTATGTCCTTTCAAGACGGACAATTGTGTTCTGTTGTCACCAGTGGATTCGGAGTTCAATCGCATTGCTCTTTATCTGCACCAAAATTTAAATTATTTGACCTGAAATAATTAAACAGTTAATTTCTTATTACATGTCTTATTTTCCATTTGTCTGCTTCTGGTACTATGGGATCATGTGAAATTGGTTTACTTAGTTGATCATTCTTCCTTAGGCATATTGTTGTTCAATACGGTCATTCATAAATCATAGTTGCAGATTTCCATGATTATAGTAATGTCATTCCTGCACAAAGAAGACAAGATTGCTCCACACAATGTATTTCTTATATGCAATGCATCAGATGCGATGCCACCATCTTTTCAGTGAACTTCACATTCATTCATGACGAACCATTAATTGAATGCGTCCTTTCTCAAAATTATGTTCGGAAAACACACGATGATTGATTCTATCTTATCAAATAGCAAAAATACAAAACAATGATTTGTTTTTTCACATTCATTTTGAAAAGTCGTTTGATTTGTCTCCATAAATCAAAGTACATGAATGGGTGTATTTTTTTACATTACAGTGGATTGGTCTTACGTAGACTCTCACGTGCAACATATAAGTGGAACGCCGTCCTGGTTTTTGGGCTTTTCACCGTTTGGCACGCCTTTTCATATTATTATTTCCAAAACAATGGATCTACGATCTAGTTGTGTTGTGATGCTTTTTTAAAACAAAACCTAAAAGACAATTTTATGAGCAGGCATGTTTAAGAATCAATAATTATATTGTTGTTGGCTCTGTCATTGCCGTGTTTCTCTCAAACAATTTTTGTCATTACTATGATTAAAATTTGTGAGAATGACGGTGGTGGAGTGGAGGCATGGTGAATTGGTGATGGAAGAAATTAAGTGAGTTGGTCAAAACGGTGATAGATTCTGTGATGGAAGTGGAACTCACTTTTCCAAGAATCTTCTAAAAAGAGTTCCCCGACACACCGGCTCCTTCCCCCACAACAACAACACATGTTCCACTAAATAAATACTACTGGACTACTATAAATATTTGAGTTTTATTATCACTCTACAAGATCCTACTTCCTAATTTGATTTATACTGATTAAGAACAATAGTTAAGTTTATTTAATATTTCTTACATAAAGAAATATTTTTTCTAATCATCAACCAAAAAAAAAGAAGGAAAGAACTAAATTAGAAGTATTTTGGTAGCACTAATGGTTGACATTTGGTGGTGGGATCAGATATCACTCTTCCATGTTCTTAGTTTCGTTTTCTGCTGTTGTCGGTGTCAGAATATATCCTTCTGTATGTGATGTGGTAAATTCCTGCTTCCTCTTTTTTTAGTATATCTTCCCTTTATTAGTTATACCTATTTCCTTCTCTTGTACCATCTTCAAGATTTACGTACGATTAATATTATGTATAACTTTCTTTTTACGTTTTAAAATATAATGACATGCTAGTCATTTTAGTAATCTTTTAGCTTCTTTGTAAAAATATCATCTATAAGGCCTTATGATATGTCTGAATTATCGTTTCTAAATCATGATTTGATAAATAATAAACTTGTTCTCATACTATGATTCAGAACACATGTGTAATCCAATCATAATACAATAAGAATTAAGGTTAAAATAATTTGACTCGTTTTAATAGTAAAAAAAAGGAAATTGTAGTGACTGTGTAAAGTGTTTGTTTTATTATTTTGACAGTGGTTCTATAATATACGCATAATCATTCTACAATATACCCTAAAAAAATAAAGAGATTGCATATAAGTTTATGTTAGGTTACAAACTATGGTCAAGTGCGTATCTCTCAATTAAAGCTTAGGATGAAATTCTGAAATTATGATTTAGATAAAAGTGAAAGGAGACGAAGAGACAAACATCTATTCAGACCATGATTTTTCATAAGAAAAGTGAGACATGCATCAGTGTTAAGAAACGACATCATCGTGAACCGATCCATTACAATTTCAAAATTTGTCAACCAGAAAAGTGAATCACTCTTCAAGGGAGGCTAACCTTGCCAATGGAGGGAATGATATTTTGCTATTCTGGGCCATCATACAACCTATAAAAATATTGAATGGACCAGTCTCATCTTATATATATAATTAACTAAGGGGTCATTATAATCTGATGTACTCAACTTAAAGAGACGTTTATGAGGAAATATGGTCTCAATATATACTAAGAGCAAAGATCAGTTTTATATCCATAAAAATATTAGAGATCTTCTAATAAAAGGAAATACTAGCTAGGCCAGTGATCATTAACGAATTGTTACCAAGTAGCACTCTAATGAGAAAAGCATTGTGTTTCCAGCCAAAAGTACTTTCCTCCCAAACATATCCGAAAAAGTATAGTTCATTTCAATGCAAGATAAAAGGCATAATATATATGACAAACATGACAGTAAAATTTAGGGAAAACATTTGTATTGTATTTTTTTTATGAAAAACAATAATAAGATCACCAGGGAGCACAGTGCATAACGAAATTTCCTACGAGTATTGAATTCAATTACATATTCAAAAGTGATTAAATTAGGAAGTGAATTAGAGATGGTGGGAATGTGTAATAAAAAATGAGTGAAGTGGAGACATGTGCAAGGTGGTGCCCATGACTGTGCCCCAGAGAGAGGACTAAATTTGATTGAAAAAGAAAAAGGAAGATGAGAGTAGTAGCCCATGTTACAAAAAGTTTGAGACCAAGACACCTCTCCATCATCCTAACACCAATCATTGTCCTCTTCTGGAATTGGTCACCCATTTTTTATTAACACCATACAATAATCTCCAATCTTTACAATTTACATGGTGGTGGTCCAAACTCAAAACAAAAATAAAATATTGTGTTATAATAATATAGAAGATCCAATATCTTGATATTGGTAAGTCATAACTGCTTCTGATCTGTTTGGTTGTTTCTTTGTTGCCTGTGACTTTGTACTATTTTCTTTTGCGGAGTCGTGTGTGAGTGCAATTTGTATGCCTTAAACTCCAACAATAAAGCCAAATTGAGTGCACCCATTATACGGCGGATCTATATGATACTACTGCTCTGCATGTTCTGCTCTATCTGTATCCTAATTAATCGTTGCTGCCACAACCAAATTGGAATGAAAACGATGCTCCAACCATGTCTATTTTTTTCTCTATCTGTTGTTATTAATTATCTGAAGACAATGGTTATGATGTTAATAACACTGATGATAGATAGTTGAGTTGTTTACTCATGTTACAAATTCAGATGTTTAGTGTCAAGACTATGTTTGGAGAGGATAAAACTCAAATCTATGCAACCTAGAAGGAACCATTCTTAGATTGGTTAGGAGTATTTTTATAATATAATTCGTGTTTTAAGCAAATAGATGGCTTTTTTAATTTAATTAAAATGTGTTAACAATATAATCTGTTTCTTAAAAAAAAAAAAAAAAATCAATATGAATTGAATCCACACGAACTTGTCTTGATTTTTAATATGATTAGATAAAAATTAGTTCAATTTCAATTTTCTATGAATTAATTACTTTATCTTAGTTCAAATTTAACTTACTATCAATCTTTTTATAATTTCAACCATAAGGAACTTTGTTTGGAAAAACAGATTCAAACATAATAAAAATTAATCAGATTCAGACGTAGAATTGAAATCACCTTCAATTTACACAAGTATTTTATATTTTTTAAAAAGTTAATATAAAAGAGTACAAATTATTTATATATAAGAAACTTTTAGTTTATTTCATGTCATTTTTTTTCTCATTTAGAAATGTTTGTAGGAATTATTATATAATATGATCTTAAAAAATAGTTTTCCTAAAACATTAATAAAATATGTGAGAAAGCTTTTTATGAAAAATAAAATAAGTTTCTTTATAAAATTAATTTATAGATAAATAAATTTAAATATATGTATAAATTGTCTTTCTTATTTTTCTCTGCTTCTTTAGAATTTTAGTCATTATGCCTAGAAGGATTTTTTATTTTTTTGTTTTGTAAACGTATCATTCTTTTCCCAGAATGCAATTCTCTACAAAAATATATCATATTTTGGAATTTAATTTTAAATCTTTTAAAACTTCAACGTTCAAAACTATTTTCTAGAATTTAGTCCGCACAAGTTTCTCTGTATATCTAATTATCAAAGTTAAGATTAAAATTATAAATTATTTTTTCATAAAAAGGTATTTTTGAAAAAAGCTAAAAAATGGAAGGGAATTGAATAAATAAAAAAGAAAAGTGGAAATTCGATGTCAATTTTGTTATGAACCCTAACATTTTGTCTGATATAAAATACCATAAAATCAGATCCATTTCCCAAATGAGCCAAGCCAATGGTCAAATGAACAAGGCTAGAAATTCCCCCTTTTAACATCTTTTTATGTTTTTTTAACATTTATTTATTTTAATATCATAACTTTTTAGTATAAGCTATCAAAACCTGTTATATTGCTTACTTTAAAATTATCACATAATGGTTGAAAGAAAGGATGCCAGAAAGTAGTTAGTAATTAATGTAATTAAATTATTGGTTAGCATAACACTTAACTTACAAATTTAACCCCATTAGAACCATTTTTTGTATTCATTCACGTTTATTTAATCTATCATTGTTTTCTCTTTTCTCTATCTATCCTTTGCAGTCTTTCCACATTCAATAATAGTAGAAAGAAACAATAATACTTCATTGACTTGATAACAATTCATAATTCAGAGAAGAAACCTGTCATCTTAATTGTTAAGGGTTTTTCAATGAGGTTTTCGTTACTTAAATAAGGTTTTATGAGTTTTTTTTCCTCTCTGAATAAACAGAAAATTATCAAGGTTTTATTATGTTTCATATATTTCTATTTATTTATTATCTCCTATCATATTAATCAAATTATATAATATATAAAAAAATTCCTCTCTACTTTTTTTAGGAATTAAAAAATAATTTTAGACTATAATAATATAAATAAACTAACACTTGTATATTTTAATATTGAATATATATTTCACTATTAAAGTGAAAAGGTTATGTAAACAGAAAAATTATATTTTATTTTAATGTAATCACTGTTTTTTTAGAAAATAAAATTCTTTTCTTTTTTGTCTTTATTTTAGTTTTTTTTTTATCTCATTCTACATCAGATTTATAATTAGAGATTGTCCTTGAACTCTAGATAATATAACAAAATTATCATATCTAATTATAACAAAATGATCATATCTAATAATATTAATGACCAAAATATTGGTAGCTAAATTAAATATTAATTATTTAGATTTAATTAGTTATTAAATTAAATCATTATTTTTATTTTATAGTTATTTAACAACTAAAATCTAAAAATTAATTTTTAAATAATTTTTTTTAATAATTATAAATATTAAAAATTATATATATATATATATATTTAAATAAAGTAATTAAAGATAATAAACTTTTTCACTTATTTTTATCTATTAAACAACTAAGATTTAATTTATTTATTTGTTTCTTATTTTCATTCTATTTATATTTCTTCTCAAATCTAGACGAGACAGAAATGTATTAGTTATATTTTTGTCTTCCAAACATTAGCACTATAACGTCTTTAAAAACAAAACAAAAATTAATCATATAAATCATAAAAACAACATTAAAGACAACTTAGTTAGCACTTATCGATAAATTAAAATTATAAAGTACAAAGAGGAAGTAATGCAATATTTTAATAATTTTTTCATTTTTTATATCATAATTTATAAATTAGTTTATTTTAATTTTTTTAAAATTATAAAATTATTATGAAATAATTAATTTTACCTTTTTTTCATATTTTTATTTTGAAATAAAGATTTGTTTGCAGGTCTATGATTATAATTATAATTATAAGTAAAAGTCACACTTGACTTAACTAACACGTAACTTAGTCTACCTATACATATCAACTAGAGGGAGGATTATGTTCGCTACCAGTTACCACCAATAAATAAATAAATAAATCCCTATCATTATTTTGGTGTTTTCTACCACTTCACTTTTAATTAAAGCATGTCATTTATTCATTTAGCTAAATACGTATTCGATTAAGATTATTTTATAAATCATCAGGCTTCACAAACTATTTAAACTACAATTTTGAGGTATTAAATATAATTAGCATACAAATGTATGAATTAATTATAGTCATAAATTTTGGATTAATCATGTCACGTAAAACTACATAATTTAAATATTTTGACAGTTAATTTTTTATTAACATACTTTGTAAATTTGTTTAGTGTTAATTATCAAGATTTAATTCAAATATAAAAAATCTTGCGTTTTCTAGTTTAATTAAAAGTTTAAACATAATTCTAATAGTCTGTAAATATAAAAGTGTTTTTATCTATCCTTTTCTACCGTCCACCAAACAACGAGGAAGACGATTATTATTTTTCTTAAAAATATGTGACGTCAATGGTTGCAAAGTAACAAAAATTATATAATAATTAAAGTGATAAATAGATAATAGCACCGAAAAAACACAGAAAGCGACTGTTTATGGTTATCTCGTCATTTCGATCAAAACTATTGAAAAATCTTAAGCACTTCCTTATCACCATCTCATATTTTGATTATACATTTAGTTTCGAAATAATTTGTTTACATAATTTCATTTTAACTTATTTTTTATTGAATAAATACTCAAATAATTATTTATATGAAAATAGTATGATATTGTAAAAAATTAATAATATACATATTTAATGTCAAATAATAATAATAAAAAAATGTAGTTATATAGTTTAAAAATAAAATATGCAATAAACCAAAAAAACGTAACAATTTAAAATAAAGATGAAATAAATATATTAAAAAATTAAATATTATCTGCATATTCATATCCTACCAATTAAAATATTTTTTCAACTTGATAATAAATTTAAATAATAATTATTCATGATGTATAATTACATGTACATTGATGGATGTGGCTCCGAACGTACACCCCAAATTGATAGTGAAATGATGGCATCTCTATCCTTTTTAGGCGCCAAACCCTAAACAGCTTTGGCGCCAATTCTTGTTCGATTTTTTAAAACCACACCTTACATTACTTATATTTTTCACCCGTTCTGATCGTACATGTTAAAGTTCATCAACACATAATTTTTAATACTTTTAAAACGATTTGACAACTCAGACACAACAAGTATGAAGGAGTTGATGGGTGCAGGTACTCAAAAGGTGATATGATGGAAGATTAATACGACTATAATGTAAAATTTTATTATAGAAATAACATTATTGGTGTATTATCACTTATAATAAATAAAATAAAGGAAGGAAGTAACCCAATGTTATCCTTTTTGCGCGGCTCATTTATTATTTTATTCTGCTTCCCGCCATTAACAGTGCTTCTTTTTTCTATTCCTCCGACTTAGATTTGGCGGGAAATGGACTTTATGGAATCACGTGCACACCTTTCTATTATCCATAGCTTAAACTACCTTTTATTTACACAATTTCATCCAGGGGTAAATCACCACATAAAGTTAATTACCAACCTCCAAACCTAAATGCTAATATCATTTATGAGATCATATACAAATCATAGAACTTTAGGAACAGCTAATAAAGCTCTTTCAAACCCTACTCAGCTCTAACACCTTTGCCACTCTATCATTCTTCAACTCATTCTTATTATCCTGTGTGGGAAGACAACATAATGCAAACCTGTTTATCTTGTCAAAGAATACAATATCAATACGTGGAACAAACGCGTGTATGTCAAAGCATGAAAAAACAATTCCAAAATTTGACAACACTAAAATTCAAGTTTGCATTTTCAATACTACTTCAACTGTTACAAGTAATAGGAAGTATATGCATATATCTATTAAATATTTAAGTAATAGAAAACATATGCATATATCTATTAAATATTTAAGATGTTTTTCATCATAAATTTGAGATAAAAATAATTAAAATTTCAAATTTTAATCGTAAAAATTATAGAATTATATGTATTATTTTATATTAAAATTACACACAAGATCGTGGAATAATAAAATTATATAGATAATCGAAAAAAAATTATAAAAATGTGTGATCACGATTATGGGTATGATCGACGTTAGAGATGCTCAATCTTTCGGATTTTCAAAAGTCAGGATGTACTATACATTACATGACATATACATTACATGACATGCGATGCTCTTCTAGTTGTTGGACTATACCTCCGATTGAACTATTTCGAGGGTAGAAGGGCTATTAAACAAGAAAGATAACTCTTTTCAAGGGCCCGGATGAGGTCTCCAGTTGGTTACATTGACTATTCACCTTTTTGGATGAATATATCAAGTTCAAGGACCCGGATGAGGTCTCATATTGAGTAGGAATGAGAAAGTTGAGCAATATATAATAAATAAAACCCGCAAACCCAATGTCTTAAGGTTTTAGGTTGAAGGTAGTATCATTCCCTTATATGTTTGGCTCTGTTATCATTCTTGTTTGAGATCTCCCTAGTGTTTTCCCCCTGAATTTTCCTAGCAAGTGGTATCAGAGTCGATGATTCATCATTGTCGTCGGACGAATGGGCTCAGTTTGACCCTATATCGAAAGTTTTTTTAATGGAGATTTCAGGCAAGCGTGTCCCGTAAAAGTGTGTGAACGGCGGTACAAGTAAGGGGTCGTTTGCTTCCGCTTAAGGGGAAGTGTATTAATGTGAAAGAGGAACTCTCACTTGAGGGGAAGATTGTTAGGTATCAAGGTGTGAGTATAGGTTTCACATTGAGTAGAAATGAGAAAGTTGAACAACGTATAAAAAATAAGACCCACAAACTTAATGTCTTAAGGTTTTGGATTGAAAGTGGTGTCATTTCCTTATACGTTGACTCATGTCTCATTGTTTGAGATCTTACAGATATTTCTCCCTTCAATTCACCTTCTTAGATGAATATATCAAGTTCAAATATAATTTTAATTTAAAGTTAATGCAATTAAATTTTACCTTCATATGCTTGTTGACAACTTATATCATCACCTATGTTACACTTGAGTTAAAGGAATTTCAATTTTAATTAAAATGAAACTAATTTAAGGTGTACATCTCTTATTTATTTTTGTTTTCTTGAAACATTTATCATTTTTTTTCTTAAAAAATAAAAGTGTTATAATATATATATATATATTAAAAAAATAAAATCTATAATAAGTATTACAATTCTATGATTTATAATTTTATGATGTTATAAACTCTTACTATTCTACTTTTTATTTTAACTCTTTTAGTTGAGTGTTGTTGTAACTAAGTCCAACTAGAATAATTACATATTAGTGATAAAATAACTTCAGATCTATGAGAATATTAATCAAACCTCTTTAACGTACACATTTTGAAAATGTTACTAAGATATTTTTAGTATAAATAAAAGTTCAATGGAATATAATTAATAATTATAATATAATCAATACTGAAATCAAGATTTACTACATCATAACAATTAAAATTAACAAGAATTAAAATATAAAAGAGCAGACAGAATAAAAGAAATAACACATTAAATACCATGACAAAAACTTTTATACCTTCTAGTCAGAACCAAAAAAACATGAAGAAAAATCAGTGATGATCTGACTAGAAACTTATATACATTCTAGCTACAACAGAAACCATGAAGAAATAATCAGTAATACCGCCTTATATTTAGTATGCATAGTTTGCTTGATTAGTAATTGTTAATTATTATAGTGTATAATATTTTATGAGAGTAAATAAGAGGACCAATTTTATTGTTGTGTTTAAATTTATGGTTTGTTTTTTTGGGTGAAACAAAGGGTGAAGAGCATTTAATAAGTGGTGGTCGGGTGCAATGAATAATGCATCTGTTCCTGCATTACAGCTGATGCATCTTTACCCACTCACGGGATTTTTGGGGATGCTTCGACACATAGAATTTGCTGCAATAAATGCAACATCTTTTTCTTCCTTCTTCCCATCAATTCAGTCTTCATTTTTAAATATACCCATCTTATTCATGAATAGAAGAATTCCACGGGAGTGTAAAAGATTCAACCCTAAAACTTTATTCCAATATCATTTTTATCAAAATCAATAAAATTATTTATATAAGGTGAATTTTTATTAAATAAATGTGTATTGTCACTGCGTATATAATCTACTGTGACTGGTTCTAAATATTTGACGATTTTATGTAAATATTATTTTCCAACTAATAGTCAACTACGATGTTAAAATATTGAATTAGTGGTTTTTTCATCTTCGTAAAATTATTGCTTATTTAAGTTTGCTCCTAAAATACAGACAAAAAAATAATCATTACAAAGTTCAAATAAAATTATATATTACCGATTTATTTGGTTATTGATTTTTCTAAAGACTTCAAACGTGTGTGTGATTCATAAGATTAATGTTTAGTTAGTTTCGAATGATGTATTGTTGATGTCGAGTGAAAAAGTAAATTTTGTTCATGTTTAATTTTGTCAATAGTTGTTAGGTTTGGGATGACAGAAAAGTGTGGCTATGGATAAAAAATTTGTGCACTTTAGCATGTTAGGTATCTAAATATCTAATTAAATTTATTTATAACAACTTATACAATTTAATCCGTTTATAAATGCATCACTTTATAAATATTTTTAAAATTTATTGAATCAACCAAATCACTAACAATTATTTCTTTATTTTTATTCATTCCACTTTTCTTTTACTAATTCAAAATATAACACTTTCAACTTTTTTTCCCTTTTTTTAAGACTTTCCCATTTTTTACTTCTCAATTTAAACAACACTTAAAAAGCCTATTTGTTTTCGAAAAAATAATGCGAAAATGGTTTAACTAATCAAGCGAGGAGTATTAAAATTAAAAAACACAAAAAAAAAGGAAAAAGTTAACAAGAATATGTCAGCTCTATTATCACTTCTACATGAGATGTGAATAACAGTGTATATGCTCTTCTATGATGATAAGAGACATTATTTTAACTTTTGATACGCCTACTTGTAAAAGGTAAAATGGTAAAGACTGGGATTTTATTTTTTGACATCCTAGTTAAATTCGCCAAAAACTTTACACATAACCGGTCAAAATTCATCAATTATCAAGATTCATTAGTGTCCACTGAGTTAAATTTTTATTAAGTATACATATTTATATCCAAAACATTACCTATTACAAGTGATCCTCCCAAGAAGTGATATATTAATAATATATTAGTATGTGAATTGGGATGCTATGGGTTATTGATGAGGCAAATGAAGATGAAGTTGTGAAGCTTTAAATGTCAACAAAGGGACATGCAAACAAGAAATGGGACATTTTAAAATCCTTTTGACCATATTTTTATGGGTTAGCAAGGACTAGACATGAGGAAAGAAAAGCAAGAGGCGAAGGGTAATAAGGAGTAATAATGCAACGTTCTGGGTCAAATGCCCTAATCATTGTGTCCTTTGCTTTTATCAGTGACACATAATATAGTGATTAAAGCTACAATTAAAGATCCCAATTCATGGGGTCACCAACACAACCCCAACACCCAACGACATTATATTCACATGTGGGTTCCATTTCTCTTTTTATGTCCCAAAACCAAAATAAAATAACAATGGACGCTCATCTTTGTGGTTTATACTTCACAAAAATATCTATAAATATCACTCGTGGAAAAAAAATATCCTCGTACAGGAAACTTATAGATAATTAATCTTGTTTACGTTAGTGTCTATTGTTCTAAAAACTGTCAACAATCACTTAATAGTTCTTAAAGTCATTACAACAAAATTCAATAAATTTGTTACATATAGTGATATGTGATTGGATGGTATTATATAATATTGATTTGTATTATCAATGTATAATCTAACTTTCATATTGCTAGCAAATATATCGATATCTTATTTTAATATAAATTTTTATTGATTACATATTTATCTATCAATGTAGAAGATTAATCTATAGTATCCGTGTATCTTACCTTTTGATAAAAATTGATACTGTTTAATGATTGATTTTCGTTGGATACAAAAAAATAAAATAAAAATCTAACAAAATGCATTATGCATCATACATTCATATTAAATAACGGAGTTAAAAGTTACGGACTAAGCTTCAGAGAATTTAGGTATAGTCAATTCATAAAATTTTGCTTAGATACGTGTGTGTGAGGGAGATCAAATTAATCGATATCCTCACCATTTTTATTTTTTTTTAAATTTACTGATTCCAATAAAATTATTTTTAATCATTAGATTAAAAAATAGTCAAAATAATAGTTATTCTTTTTATATTTTCTCTAAAACACAACTTGATATACAAAAAAGTTTGTTCATGTAGGCATACATTTGTAGTTGGAAAAAATTAACAATAAAAGGCTAACCATGTTTTTCTCAAATTATATTTAGATATATTACTATGAGGTAAAATTAAATTTGAACCGATATTTTTTAATTAAATTGATTTTGTTTTTATTTTTTTTATTTTTTGTTAATTTAAATCAAAATAAACTATTAAAATTTGATTGAATTCATTTCCCACTTACTTATGATTAAAAAAACAGAATTATTGTATCCTAAGTTTATTATCTTTATTGTCTATTTTATATTAATGCAAGGTAAACATATTTTTAAAATTTTAAAGACTTATTATTTATTTGTTTCTTTAATTATTTAATAATTTAATAATTATATGAATTTACCGCTCTACATCCCGTTGATTTTTCACGCAATATATGATAAAACAGCACCTGAATGTGATTAAATTAAGATACTTGGTAATACTGAATAAGAAAATTAAGAAAATAAACAATTAAAATCAAATCAAATCATAAATACATTAATATACAAATAAAAATAATAATTTATCAAGTTTAAAAGTTGTAAATACTAAATTTATCATAATTTATTTTGTACTGATAAAGGTGAACTTATTTCAATAAACTAAGTAGCACGAGGTGTGTCCAAGTTTAGAACAGATACAAAAGAATGTTAACATTCCATAATGCTGCAAAAACATTATTACCCTTCAGTTTAACCCATAGTTATTCCTTCCAAGGAGAGTGTAAGGCCACTTACATATTCTCTAATGTATCACCAAGTGTCGTAATCAGATTAGAATGTATGATCAGTTGTATATTTTCTAAGAGAAAAAACTTACTTATCATTATGAAATTTTAAATATGATTAAAGAAAAGCACCAATAATGCTATTCTATCCTGTTTCCTCACTCTACCAACCATGGCTGTTCATTAATTAAAAATTTGTTTGATTCAAATTTGAAATAAAAAGCAATTAATATTTAAATTGGTTTGACCTGTAGAAGTTATTGAATCAAACGTCTCCAATAAATTCATCTATTATTTCATTTGATTTTTTCTGTTTTTTCGGTGAAACATTAATAATTATGCATAATTTTCTGACGTAATGATTAGGCCGCATTACTTATTGTTTTATTCGTTGATTTAATTACTTAGTGTGTCTAAAAAAAGTATGATTATAACCAAACAAAAAAACTTCAAGTTTACGGGATTGTTTTTAAATAAAGTTTATATAAATTCTTAGATTATTTTAAAAAACTTTACCATAAAATATAAGTCTTTCCGATATTATTACTCTTTTCGATCATAACCCTTAGGTAAATCATAAAGATGGTATGCTTATAGGTTTAATTCGCTTAGGTCAAACTATGGAAAAAAAGTATGGGTGAAATTAGACTCACTAGCCAAATAAACATACCTAAAAAATAAATGTTGTATGTCTTTTAATATTAGCTCAACATTGATGTTTAGGTATAATATTTTATAAAGCGAGAATATATTTTATGATGTATTTTTTTACTTTTTTTATAATTATCCAAAACATAACATGTTTTATAATATATAATGTGAAAACTGGATATTTAAATACAAGAAGAAAAAAAAATAACAATATGGACATATGGAATGACCCAGTGTAACAAACTCACAAAATGTGAACATCATGATGAGATAAAAAATAATAATTAAAGTTTAAATGAAAGAAAAAGTATATGAATATGAAGCACGAAAAGAAAAAAAGAGAAGTCAATGTGAATACTAATATATCATTTTATTTGTTCTTGATTTTCTTCATTTGTATGATAATTTCTATCATTTTAATTCTTAAGTGATGAGATATTTTTTCACCAATATATCCATGATTTACAAATAGGCAAGTGCATGTTTTTAATGTAACTTGCCCAATTTACTTTTGTTTTAAGGTGTGAATAAAAAGGTTAAGGATTATGTCTACTCTTGTATCATCGGTCAACAAGCAAAATATATCACTCAATCCTCTCCAAGACTCTTTCAACATTTTTCTATATCTAACCAAATTTGGCATGATATCGATATGGATTTCATCACACACTTACTCTTGTTACATGAGTACTCCGTGATCATGGTAATTATTGTTAGACTTTCAAAATTTTCCAATTTCATTCCCTTACTAGCAAGTCACACAACCCAAATGGTAGCTAATGTTTTAACTCAAAATGTCATCAAAATTCATAACATCGTATAATGTCGAATATAGAGACAATATTTTCACTGATAAAATTTGGCAACATTTGTTTAAATATCAAGGCACCACATTGGCCATGAGCTTTTCTTATCACGCACAAATTGATAATTAGTCCAAACTCTTAAATTGCTACATGAAAATGTATATCGGGTGTTTCAGTCAACAAAATCTTAAATATTGGTACAAATTATTTACTTCATTTAGTTGTTTATTCATATAATAATGCTTTCCATTCAGCTATAGGTATCACACCTTATCATATCATATGTGGTTGTGATCCCTAAAAAATTTTAAAGTGCACATAAGCACCAAGTGATGATAGTAGTGTGAGAGTACAATTACAAGAACACAATGTCATTACTCAACTCAAGGTTAATTTGGCTCGTGCATAACAATTAATGAATGTTTATGCATTCGACTAACGCAAAGATGTGCAGCTTTTTTAGGACGATTATGTTTTTGCTAAATTCCAACCATATTGGCAAAGCTATGTTGCTTTACAAAAACATCAAAAGTTGAGTGTGAAGTATTTTGACCTATTTAAGATAATTGAATGAGTGAGACCTGTGACATACAAGTTATAGTTGCTTGCTAGTGTCCGTATTCACTCCACATTTCATATCTCAATATGGAATAAGTGTCTAGTTAAGCCACAAGAACAAACAATACTACAAGACCTTTTGCATAATGATCATGAACAAATACAAACATTTCCTAATCTCAAAAATAATCTCTAGTTCACCAGAGAGAGAGTTACAATGTAAATATTAAATATTCAAATGGAAAGAGAAAATAACAATATAATTATCATGTGGATCAAGCAATTGTAAAAAACTTACAAAATGTAAACTTTTGAAAATGTCCACAAGAACATGGTTAGAACCCAAATGAAGAAAATAGTATGTGAATATGAAGCATCAAAAGAAATAAAATATCACAAGTTAAATGTGAGTAATAATTTGTCCTTTTTTTTATTTCTTAATTATTTTCATTTATATCTAATTCTTATTATCTCAATTACAGAATAATGAGATACCTTATTGAAGAGACATCTCTTTTAATGATACTACTAAATCCTTGCTTACCCTCTCATACTCTAATTGATATATTGTAAATATTTATGAGTTCAAAATATTTACTGTATCCCACAATAACTCTTTTAATAAATATAAATATGCTTCAATATATTTGTAACTATACACTTCAAATACTACACAGGTTTAATGACCAAGGTAAATAAAATGAAATAAAACAAGCATAAAAAGGATAAATAATTTCCCATCCTCATCCCCAAGTATACTTAATTAGTTTTTTTTAATTATTATTATTATCGTATTAATTTTTTTATTGTCATTTATTTTACTCAATTAACTAACAATTTAATCTTACCATCCAAGGAATCCTAAAAATCTAAAACACGGATGAAGAATATAAGTTCCAGACGTACTATTTAACTCATTAAATCTAATAATGTCCTTCTACTGATTCAATCACGATTTAGCTTATTTAATCTACTTATATTATTTTATTAAAATATAAAACCTAATTATGGTCTACACACAGTTTACATCTGTGGCCTTCTGCAACTTTTTTAATCCTTAGGTTGTAGATAAAATATTTTAGTTGAGTCCCTGTAAGTTTAAAACCACCTGAATATTTTTCATTACACGGATCAAACTTAGAAAGTAGGCATAATGATACGGATTGAATTTGAAGAGTCTCGAAAGTTAGATTAATTATTCAACTGAGATTTTACGGATCAACATTAATTCATAACTGCAAATTGTTTAATTTTTTTTAAACATGAATCATTGTAAATAGTATCGTTGATGATACACTTAAATTTGAGTGAACGCGATGTTGGAATGTGGTGTCAGATACGTAATTATTTGGGCAATCGAAGAAATGTTTGTCCATTTAGTTTTGGGGAAGCATGTGAGTAACACAGTGCAAAGCTTTTGGAGGATGCGAAAGGGAAGGGTTGCTTAGAATTGGATATGATTTATCGTAATGATGCACGATCCTAATCCTTATCCTCTTGTGCTGGAAATAAGTAATTTGCAAGTTTCACAAGCAAATGAAAAGCAGAATGTCAAAGGATGTATCCACAAGCAAAAACAAAAGAAGATACTCATTGTATTTATTTGATATCACATAATCGTGGAGAATTGGGTATCGAAGTGGTTTACATTGCAGAATACGCTGAGAAAGGCATGATCAAGAATCATAATGGCAATTTTATAAAAATGAAAAAAGGGTCCAAATCGAATGATATCGAAATGTGAGGGTATGAAAGTGCATATGCATTAGCCTATTTTCCAATTTTCCCTGCAAACAAAAAGTCAATATTGCTTTAATTCGAATATTGTCCAAATCGTAGGATATAAGGACCCCACCACTTATCTTTTGAATTTACATAAAACTTCAAATAAAAGCCAGCTTCGGCGGCAGACCTATAATCACCATTAACAAAATTTACACCAAAAATAATTCAAAAATACGAAACGAAAGCCTAAAAGTGCTAACCTGACAGTGAATTTTGCCCCACTCTCCAAATTCTAAACTAATAAATTTTTAATCAAAAGCAATTTACAGAAGGGGAAGAGAGGCTTCGGCCATTAATAGAATACCGATGCATAGAGGGAATATTTCAAATTTCAAATTCATGTACGCCTTTTATATATTTTTATAACTCCTTTTAGCATTCTATTCAAAATACTTTCGTATTTTTTTGATAGTTCTTTTATATTTTTAGAATTACACTATAAATATCCTAACGCGGTTTAAGTTCGGTAACATTAGTATTAATAATATTTTTTAATATTTAATCCAACTGCATATTACTAATTAAGTTGAAATAATTTTGTCAATACTTAGTGATTAAAAAATTCCCAAGGATAAACACCAATTAAATTATCTACTTAAATATAGGATAATTTTTTTATATTCATGTTAAAAGAAACTGAAATTTGACTTTCAAGAAATTAACGGAAACCTTTTTAATTATAAAAAATATGATGTTTATGAATAGGATTGAATTGTGTTTCAATAAACTAGTTATTTCACCCAGTTAAAATAATTTCGGGTGGGTTTGATTTATATCGGGTTTCTATAAAATTCGAATCAAATTAACTCGATCAATACAAAGTTAATTTGATAAGTGAATATATACATAAAAGGATAAATACTATTATTTTTCTTCATCAGTTAATTTTAATATAACTTTTAAATATTTATATTACATATGCGTATTTAGATTAAATATTGTATATGAAAAATTAAATCAAGTCTTAAATTAATTATTATAATTATTTTCCGGACAACGTATGTTGGGGTTATTTTTTAATTAATGTTAATTAATTTTTCCTAGATAGCTTTTAAATAATAAATTTTTATTTATATTATTAGAATTATTTTGTTATTATTGTAAATAACTGTTATTTTGATATTAATTAGAATTTTTTTATCAGTGTTCGAATGAAATATTATTTTAGTGAATATGAATTATATATTTTGATTATTTTTTTACGTGAACTATATATATGCAATGATTAACTTTTATCATGCACTGATTATTATTTTTATGAACACTACCAATATTATTATTTATTTTGTTATAATTATTTTTTCTAAAAAATGTCAATATAAGTTGAGTTTTTTTTTACCGATATCAGATGGAAACTGACATCAATGGAAAAGTTAACAAATTCAAATTGTCCTATCAAAATAAGATATTAAAAAAATGTAAAATAAACAGTTTAAAGATTGCAAAATTTCTTATGGATAAATGAATTGAAAATACATGATATAATTGGGGTTAAATTAGTTGTTTTGGATTCACA
>Ga0099825_1001298_pt1 | contig 31414 bp, 11 predicted proteins | sample SiratroredBW_FD_76838 | JGI IMG/M metagenome (GOLD analysis project Ga0099825, IMG submission 76838) | Root nodule microbial communities of legume samples collected from California, USA - Siratro red BW | ecosystem: Host-associated > Plants > Roots > Nodule | place: USA: California | collected...
TATATATATATATATATATATATATATATATATAATATACATAGAAGTCAAAAGTCTTGAACTAGGATATTTAAACTTCAGGAACTCCTATTGCTCCAACTCTAGCTTTACTATATATGCTCAAGTACATAGTACCATCTTTGCAGTTCAAAGATACAACCAAAAGGACAAGGATAAGCTAGTAATATATAAACATATAACATAGAAAACTTAAGAAAAAATAATTATGGCTACTATAACATAGAGTCAAAGTACCTTAAATTGAAAAGTATAACAGTTCATATCAAACTTTTGCAATTTTAGCATTAAGCATCAATATCAATTATTACAAATTTCACACATGAATTCTTTCACCACACATAAAACTTACACATGAATTTATCGTCTTCGTCTTCCGGATGACTCATATTAAGCTGGCTTCTACCAGATACTAACATCTAACCCAATACATAAGCCTTAGATTACCAGAAAAATCTAAGAAAAAGGGTCAAGGTTAGTTCACGCATCCATAAGTGTCTATAGCGGGTCCTAGTGTATATGATCTCCTTCATCAGCTTCTTACCACTTGATATTTTAGTTTATGTGACTTAGATCATCAGTGAAGCTTGATGATCTCTGTTTAAATATAGATACCAAAACCTAATACACACAAATAATACAAGTCATACATTGCCCAAAATGTATGGCCTCAATTTTCATAATTCACAACAACATATCTCATTCAATCCATAACATCAAAACATGTAAGGATACATTTCACATCAAAGCAGTAGTTATTCACTGAACATTCAAACATCCACAAAATTTCATTATCACTACTATAGAAAATTTTAAATTAAAATTGCATCTCATTTCATAATCAAGTACTCTAGTATACTATAGCAAAATTTTAAGACTAATTTCCCTTATCTGGAGGTTTTTCTTCAAACAGTTACAAGACACGTTACAATACCCAAAAAAAAATATAGGAATCTAGAGTAGGTTATCAAAACAAAATCAAATTTCAATAAGACTCTAATTAAGTTGAGAGGAACAAGTTTTTCAACTGTCCTTATTAAGATAGATGACAAAAATTAAGAAAAATACATAAGATAAAAGATCTATAAAATAAATAAGAACTTACTCTAATTGAGGTTTGATCGGGTAGAATCATTTCTTTTTTTTTTTTAGCTATTGAGAAGTGCAATCAATATCTTAAATTTCTTAAATGGATGACAGATGGAGAGAAAATTTTATAGAAGAGAGAAAGTTTTAAAAGAAAAAGAGAGTGAAATATATAGATTTTTATTTAAAAAAAAGGTTTCACATGAATAGTTTAATTTCAACTAGACTGCTTTAAACTTATAAGTTAATTAACTTTCACCTTTACATTTATTTATTATTATATTAATTGAAAACAAAATATAAAATTTTATTTTAAACTTATATTCATATTCTTTTGCATACCATTCTACTTTGACTTAATAGTTAGCCTCCAAAATCTATTTCAGTATTTATGAACTCGAAGTACTTACCAAAAATTTCCAACAAGGATTTACTTATTTGTTATTTAATTTAAATTTTGCATAAATTACCAGTTGCATATGCTATCTTTTTTGTTGCAGCTAAAAAAAATATATTTTAAAATATTGATACAATCTTAAATATAGTCCGTAAGTCATGAATGCCATTTTTTTTCATATTTGTTATAATTCTTTCAAACTTGATTCGGTATTTCTATTTTAGATTATTTATGTATAATAAATCCATGAAGTAAACAAGATTTTAGTGAAACTACTGACTATTTGTTTTCAAGCAAGTAATACCATGAACAATAATACTATGTATAAACAATTTCTGTAACAACTTTAAAAGGCAATTTTTTTCACCTATTAGTTTTAAATAACTCAGTTTATTACAAAACTGTCAATAAACTTTTGTATATTGTCACTTATCTTGCTTTTTAATATTTGATTAGACATTTGACTTTCGCAATCAGAAATGTGACTTATTCTGTTTTTAATTTTATTTCTCAAATTAACGTAAATAATATTATATTAAACAAATAACATCTACTATTTAGTATATAAATCAACAACTTTTTTAAATAAAAATAAAATAACTCATCTTTTGTCACGAAATTAATCAATATTTTTATTAGAAAAAGTGTATAACAGAAGTTCACCAATTATATTAAAAAGTAAAAATAATGTTTAAAATTGATTCTTATACTAAATAAAGAATGTAACCTAAAGTGGAAAAGGTGTAAATATGAATTATGAATCATAAAAAGCAACGGTTCTTTAAGCGTGAATACTTGTGGTGTAGAGAATAGAGTATAATAAAAAGATATAACTTAAAATAATAAAAATACAGTCTAAACTGATAAAATACGAAGTTATAAAACATAAATAATTTAAATCATATCTTTTCAAGTCGGTTACTTTTTTCAAGTAATAAATATTGAAGTTACAATTTTTAGTGTAACCTTTTAAAATAAAATAAACTACATTAAAAAGGTGTAACAAAAAATAATCAAAATATAATCAAAATAAACTACATTAAAAAACGTAACAAAAAATAATAAAAATATAATTTAAACTTATAGAGTTTGAATCATAAAAGTTGGATAATTTAAATTAAATTTTTTTAATATAACTTATAATTATAAATAACTAATAAATAAAAAGTGTGACAAAAAATATCTTACTTTTATAATTAAAATATTTAAAACACTTAAATTTATTATTATTATTATTAATATTATTATTTTTAATATTAATAATCATAGAATAATAATAATTAAAACATAAACGCAGTTTCTTTATCGCAGTAAATATTTAAAGAATTTGAATGCGATTTCCTCTTGAAATCTAAATAAAATAAAACATTGTAAAAAGTGTGCTATAAATATTGGGAGAAAATCATGACCTTAAGATAAATATAAATTTAGATTAAAAGTGTATTAAGTAAAGATTTGTTGATGTAATTTAATCTATATATATAATTTTACTTAAAAGTATATTTTATTAATTCAACTATTAAATGATAATTTTATGTCATTGTGATTATGTTAAATATTGTTAAAATTCGACTATAATAATAAAATTATTCATATATGTATTATATTTTAAGAAGGTATATATTGATATATAAAATATAAATTAATTTAAAAATAATATAAAAGTTTGTATATATAATTTATGTAAAAAAATAATAATCTAACTGTAAGTTTTAAAACCATATTTTGCACCAATTAAAATATATTGAATACTATATCATTTAATGATACTTGTTTTTTTATAAAACAGACATTAAGTCCAAAAGAAATAACATAAAGTAGCCTAAAGTTTTGATTTGATTTTGTTATTTCTCTTTCATCTTCGGAGCTTCGGAGGTTAGGTTATGAAACTTCATAGGAAGCTACAATTTATATTTCTCTAAAACTAAGCTACCTACTATTAAAGAGGTAAACATTAATATATTTTTATGGATATCCACTACGTTGTAGATCATACATTAAATGGTAAACTTAACCTATGACAACTCTAAAAATGTTATCATTCAAGGTATAAAAAGAAAAATACAAAAAAACAAAATTTCATTAATTAAAAATAACCTGGTTCTATCCAGTGAAATCTTCTCACCATTTTATTTATTTTCTTTTGGACCTGATCCCTATCTTATCACTTCGTTCGTCACCAACAATAATTTGTTAAAGTTGACGAAGAAGATGAATATAATATAATATAAGAAAATATGAGGTGAAAAAACCTAAAGATTCGAACCATGGAGAGGGCTTTTGATACAAAACAAGTCATAGATAAAGAAATTTTTAAAAGGAAAAACTTACTTAATAATGAAAGCAATAGTTTAACTACTTTTATTATCATTTTTACATTAAATAATTTCCTTATTTAATAAAATACATAATTGTACAATTTCTTAATTCAAAATAATTACGTAATTTCTTCACTTAAAAATAATTTATATATATATATATATATATATCCTTTTTTGTAACTTTATTTCAAATTATATTATTTTAACATAATAAAAAAAATAAAATTCATGCATAAAAGCATATGAGAAAGCAGGTGACCGTAATGTTTTTTTTCTACCACCTTCCATTCAATTTTCGTCATATACTTTTCAATTGACAATCATGATTGTGAATGATGCTTCGTGAGAGAGAGACAGCAAATCCTGGAGATGTTTTTTTTCTTCTTTTTTTCTTTTGAGAAATCCCATTAATTTAATCATAATAACTGAGAATTAGATAGAGTTGAAACTCAACTACAGCCTGCATCATGAATTTGATTACTGTACATTACGATATATACGATTATCACTAGCATGAAAAAAAATGTCACTGTATCAAATAAAATATTACTAATATTTAGTAACATTTTATTAATTTTAAATTATGCCTTATCATATTAAACACTTTTAACAATTTTTCACATATTAATAAAAATATTTATAAAAATATCACTAAATATTTTATAATATTTATTTAATAAAAAAATAAGATTTTAATAAATTATAAATTTTATCACACTAAAATAATTAGAAAAATGTTAAAAACTATAAATTATAAAAAAATAATTATTAGCAGTATATTTAATGTAATAATATATATATATATATATATATATATATTATATATGAAAATTAAACTTATTTATAACCATAATTCTTTAAATAACTGATTTTAACAATTATATATTTTTTTCATTCATAATACTTTTTTTTTTTCAAAACAGTTATAATATAATTAATTTCCTTTCGATCTACCTATATTCAATACAATCTATTCATTCATAATTATATTATTGATTTAAAATAATTAAATCAATAAAATTGTTTACTTTATAAAAGAAATAACAAAATTATATTATACATGTTATGTTGTTTTTTATTTATTTTTATTTTTTTACCGACAGATATTTATTTAATGTTTAATTGAAAAAAAATAAAAAAATATATATTTTTGTCTCTTTATTTGATTCAATATTTATAATAAAATTGAGGGGAGAAGATGTTATTTAAAATATTTTTTATTCATCTTAAAAATAATTTTATTTTTTTAAAATATAAAATTATTAAAGTATAAAAGTAAGGATGTTTACGGGTTGGGTTAGATAAAATCATTATCAACCTTCTGAAAAATATCTAGTTAAGTTAGTTCAGTTTCTATAATTTTTTATATTAAAATCAATTAATCCAATTCATTTTAATTTTTTATCATCTTATCCTACAAGGATCAATTAATAATTTCCTAAATATCTTAATTAAAACAAATCTATAACATCTATCAAATCATTTCCAAATTTTCATAATCATTCTCCTCAAATCCTTTTAAATCTTATCATATATCTATTAATCCAAACAACTCTACCATCCATACATAATCCACTCAAATTCCTTCAAATCTATTCTCTTAAATCTACTCTCCCAACCAAACAAAGTTGAAGTCGTACTCCACCCAAAACTCTTTTATTTTCATAAACTTGAAATAAACCCATGTGGCCTGGACTTTTTATTTCCATTAATCTCACACCGTCCCTAGGTTTTTGTCACTCCCACAATCTCACTCATACTATCCCTTTCACCTTTAAAAGTTCGGAACTTAGTTTTGATGTCCGTTATTTTATCAAACTAACCCTTGTCTAACTTTAGGCTTTTTTCAATTATCTTCATTGAATTTGTCTTTCAAAAAATTTTATATTTTCTTTTTGACTTGGTTGTGGTTGTCCCACCACACTTTCATCTACAAATGGGTCTTTAATTGTATTCTTCCTCCTTTTTGAGTTAATCATGGTGTGTGAATTTTGCTTTTTATTTCACAATGGCTAAATTATATCTAGTAACCACCTAAAACTCATCTTGAATCACTTTCAATTGAGATAGGTTTACGTGTTCCTTTTAAGATCAAATTCATTAAGTTCCTTCAAGAGTTTATTGATATTATTTTTTGTGTTGCCAAACTAGTTCTTGTTCCAAAATTTTAGTTTTATTCTTAAATCTTTTCAATTTTTTCTTTTAGTACATATTCATATCCATATTTGAGCATTCAATCTTGTCCAACTATTTTCCCCGACCTTTCTAAAACTTTTATCTATAAACCTATATATAATTAAGTCCATTAAAAAGTTTTAGATCTTTCTATTTCATGTATTAATCTATTCCACTACAACAATCATCATTCTATCAATCTTACTCTTTGTCCACCCATTTGCTCTGTACCATATAAATGATATATCAATTAGTAGTTGACCGACCAATTAATGATAAATACTTTCTACCATATCTTTCAATAATTGTCTATATAAAGAAATAATGTTACTTCTCCCCTCATATTTACTTTAATTTAAAAAAAAATATATTTTTTTATTATTCTTCTAAATTTTCAATAAACATATGCTTTCCTTATGTTATTAACATATGATACTTACCTTTCATTTTTAATGGAGAAACATTCACTTCTATTATATTATTTTAAAATATCATATTAACTAAATTTAAATAAAATAATTATACAAATTAATAAAATATTTTATTCAATAATGTTAAAAATTATAAAGAAAAAATTGAATGACTTAACTATTATATGTATAAAACATTATAAAATTGTATAGTCCCTAACTACAATATCTTACAAAATAATAAAAGTTATACTTTTAAGAAAATATCATTTTAATATAAAAATAACTACTAAAATGTATTATTAAATTTAATAACTTATTATTGTATTTATATATGACTTTAATAATATAAATATAAATAAATTAAGAATATAATTGTTACTTTATTAATACATTAAGAGAAGTGAATGTTTATTCTAAAATTAGAGTAAAATGTTATTGTTTTGGTAGTATAACAAGTTTATGTTAATCTACTGAATTAAATACTAACCTCCCTTATGATACTATGATTGTCACTATCTGACATTCTTTGGTTCATGGATCAAACTCAATTTTTGCTACATGCATGGATCATTCTCATAATATAGCAACATCATTTAAATGCTTAATTGTATTTTTGGTTAAGAAATATGAATATAACTTTTCTATAATTTCATTATTCAATTTTTTTAAAAATATAAATGCTTAATTTTGATATTTGTTTGTAAGCTTTAGTTAATACATTACTTAAAAGTAAAATAAGGAAAGTGAATGTAATTTTATTAAAGACCCAAAAAAGATAAATAAGAAACATATAAGAAAAATGAATGTGTATTTAAAGATTAGGGGAACGTAATTTTTATTTTATTAAAAATAGGTGATTGTCTAGTAGTATCATTTAGTTTTATTTGGGGAGAGATGACTGTAACTTTTGTAAATACTTTTATTATGATATTATTTATTTTAAAATATATATCATAATACTTAATTGTATTTTTGGTTTCTTAAAATTATAATTATGCTATTATTTATGATTAATTATATAAATTAGATTCTTCAAGTATCCTTATTATGCATTTTATTCCTCTTTTAATATTTGATTAGATTTGTGACATAAATGTAACATCGGATAATAAAATGACACTTGAAGTAATGACTTACATATATATATATATAGTAACATGATTTAATAACACTTTTGCTTTCGTATGATTGCGATGCATGAGTAACTGCAAATATAATTAAGTTGTGTCAACGTAACTATGTCAATAACTATGTTTGTCATTATTTAATATGAAGTTAGTAAACTCTATTAAATATTTAATCAAAGATGGATAAAAGTCAACAAATCACACACTTGCCCTGAAAGACATATATATAATTGGTGCAGTTGAAACTTAAAGTGTACAATTATAATAAATCAAAAAATAAAAGTACAGATGAATCTATCGTAAAATATACTTTAATCCGAGTTTATTATTTTTATTTTACTATTGAATTGCATTTAATTTGTGCAGTCTTGAAAGATTGGAAGATTAGATGTTAAATTGAGGTCATTTCTAACCAATACTGCATTCTTTCTGTTTGTACTATGTTAGTGTTATGATCTTTGCTTATGTCATCACAAACTTTGAAATATATAGTAACAAATTCCCTCTGCCTTCAGAAAACAATATATATGTCATACCTATATTTATTTGCACTGTGGTTATCTGAAAGTTAATCATTTCCTTTGCATTTTCTATAAGGCTTTTGCTTTCAGCACTTTATAATTACTAACTGCACCCCGTAAGAAAAAAAATTAAAATATCTTACCATGTGCACCGTGCTGCAGCCACCACTGCCTACACCGCTGCTAACACTTGTGCCACCGCCTACACCTCCGTTCTCCATCACACACTGTACGCTTGGGGAAGAAGAAGAGAAAAGAAAGTGAAAGAGTTGTTATGGAAGCTATCATTTATGTTCCAAAAAAACTTGTTTTAGAATATTTCATGTATTTTAAAAAAATTGTTTCGAAAATTTCATTTCAGAAGATATTATATATGATTAAAAAAATTATTTTAGAAAGTTTATTCTAAAATGTACTTCATGTGCTTCAGAAAATTTGAAAATTATATTCTAGAAATTCTGTTTCAAAACTTACGTTCTGTAAATTCCAGAAAGCTTTGTTTTAGAAGATTTTCGGAACAGATAATGTGAATGTCACTTTTATAATGGATAAAATAGTAATTTCAAAATTATGAGGGTACAGGAAGAAAAAAGCTTTTAGAATGATTTTCAGCCCATCATCTGACCGACCTAGAAGAAACCCAGAACTTCAATTGGGCCTTCTGCCCTCTTTACGATCCACATAACAACTGACCCTCACTTTGTAAGTTCTTATCAAAGAACACAAATTCACTCACGTCAGTCTCACATATGTTGGGGGAATGAGATCACGATCTGGTTACATCAAGAGAAAATATGTTGTATATTGTCGTCAAAGGATAAATTAATATGCATATACATTTATCAATTTTTTTAATAATTATTTTTAAAGTTAGATATTTGATCATTATTTATTTGTTATCTTTTTCCATTATTTTTACATTTTATTGATGTAATATTAATACCTTTTATTTCATATTATACTTCAAAAAACTTCTTGAATTTTGTTCAATTCAATTTAAACAATAATTTTTTTTCTCATTTTATTTACTTTATTAAAAATCACTATTAATATCATAACTACATCAATTGTGTTGACTACATCAAATACAAGACGAATTTAAAGTTACGTGAATTATATAATACAAGATAATAGAAAAAGTACTTTTTTAAGTAATGTTAGTTTTTGCCGAAACAAATCGTAGTGTCGACTAGATTGACCCAATTTCTTTTTTTTCAAAAATTAATTTAATATTTTTAAATTTGTGACGAGTTTTGCATGAATCAAATTGACACTACTAATGTGTCTATGAGCCGTTTGGCCGACATAAATATATCACCTATATTTAACCGCTTTCTTGTAGTGATCTAACAAACGTCTTCGTTATACTTTAGTTATATATTCCAACAACGAGTCTTATACTTATGAACAAGTTTGCCAATATCCTAAATGAATTGCAGCCATGAACAATGAAATTGAAGCTCTACAATCCAACAAGACTTTATACTAACTGATTTACCTCCTAGTAATATACCAATTAGATGCAAATGGATATATAAAGTTAAATACAAGATTTATGGTTTCTTTTGAACGAGAGAAAACTTGTCTTATTGTAAAAGGTTATACACTCCTTTAAAAAAACTAATTTAAGATTTGTAAGTAAAATCTTTACCTAATTACATACTGATTTAAATTTGTATGTAATTACTTAAAAAAAATACATAACTAATATTAATAATTATTATTAGTATTTATTATTATTTATTAATAATTATTATTAGTATTATTATTGTTATAATTAATATTAATATTATTAATATGATTAATAATAATAATAATATTATTATTTTTAATAATATATTGTTAATATTATTATTATTATTAATATATAGAATATTATTATTAATATTTTTATTTTTATCAATTTCATTAATATTTTTGTTATTGTTAATATTATCATTAATAATATTATTATTATATTATTATATTATTATTAATAGTAATATTATTAATATTTGTAATTGATATTAATATTATTATTAGTATTATCAATATTTTTAATTATTAATATAATATAAAATTATAATAATAATAATCAAAATATAATAAAAAATTCATCTCGTATAGGATTGTAAGTTATATATATATATATATATATATATATGCGCGCGCGCTTACAGGATGCAAATCATGAAGCAACATATCATTACTAGCTAATACCATATTTAGTAACTAGAGAACACATATTGAAATTATTTATATTATAAGGAGATATCGAGAAGTATGTAGTTTGAGAATTCAAAATTTGAGTAAAACCAAAATATGATAACACTAATTAATTATAAACCACATAGTTATTAATTATAAACCATATTAAACTTTTAAATTTATTGTAAAATAACTAATGTAGAAAATGAATTTCCGACCAAAAAAATGTAGAAAATATATAGATCAATTCATATGATATAATCAATTTAAAAACTGTTGTAAATAATTTCAAAATTTAGAAAAGATGTTATAATATTCTAAATTTGTATGATGAATTAATTTAAGTTCTTTGAACAATTGGTTTATGAGTTTTGTGATGAATTTTTTTTACATTAATTCTATACGGATTACTTTATAATTGATAAAATTTTTGAATTGGTTTTAGTATAATCCATTTTTATCAATTGTCCATTTAGTATTAGAATTTGTTACCACCTTACATATATATTATCAATTTAAAAACATATATTATATAGGTTTTCCGAAAATTGATGTAAATCTTCAATGTAAACAATTATTTTTTGTACTAGTATAAATAAAACTCCTAAAATAATAACAAATAGACATACAATTAAACTTTAAAATATAATTAAAGAATAAGAGGCTCATCTTCACATAGAAAAGAGTAAATTAAAAAAATATATAATTTGAGACTATAAATGGATGGAATTTGAGATGAAAGGATTCGTATAATAAAAGGAAAACAAAATCAAATGCATTTTAAATTAAAAATGAAATAAATCTTCATATTAAAATAAGTTTGAAAATGATTGATCATTCGTATTAAAAAAAAACATGTATAATTAATAACCCTGAAATTATGCGTCATAACAAAAATATCCTCATAATAATACAAATTTAAAAGTTATAATATAAAGTTAACTTAAATTAGATTCAGAAAATTTAATATGTAAAATGTCTGATCAAATCAAAAACTTATTCAAAGCTTACTCCAACCCTTCCCCTAAATTGTTCAGATCTCACTAAAATATGTGAGTGATCAGATATTTTAAAGTTCAATCACTTTTATATGCACTTTATATAGGCAACAAATCCCTTAAAATAATGGATATTTTTCTCAAAAGCAAGGACCTGAAGCTGTCACAGTGTCCGATCCAAGAATTCTTTTATACTGTGCACAGAGTTATTGGGATATGTTTATTCCAATACCATTGACCTTAATAATAATATATCGTGATACCCATAGTATATCTTGTTCTATATTTATTTATATATATAGAATTAATATTCCAACCACGTTCACTCACCAACCCAACATTCACCCACCTAGTTAATACGCATTTGATATTGCAAAACTAGATGACAAAGACTACAAAACTAATGGCCATCAAAGAACCTCCTTCAACATGCACATGGCCTTGTTCCCTCCCTCACTTATGAACCATATAAAAATTTAATACCTTCTTCATCCAGCTGAGACATTGATCATTTTGCAGGACATACACAACTAATTAAAACATAAAATCAAACTAAATGATACAGGGAGAATCTCTTCAGGGAATAAAGTATGCATTAAAATTCAAGGTATTTAGCACACAACAATCATGACAGCATGGAAGGATCACATAATAAACAAGCCAGACTATATAGGTTAAGTTTATTGCTTCTTGTCCATTACAAATGCTCCATAGGCTCCTTAAAATTAAAGTTGAATCTATATACCAACAAAACAAAACAAAAAAAAAGACACAAACACGTTCAAACTAACAACACTCCGCTCCACAGTCTCAGCAGAAGTGCTTCACATATTTCTTTTATAGCTCCAATTTGGTACGAATCTCACACATCATGTATTTGGCCACCTTCAGCTTCTGCTTTTGCATTTTTCCATTGCTCTTGGCGCTGAAAGCACATTAAAATTTTTTGCCTCCAACACATTAGAATAGCCCAAAAAAATGACAACTATATATTGATTAATTAGTAATTATATTTAATGATTTCCAAGAGTGATAAAATGAGTGCAGAGAAAAAGTAGTAGATGTAATAATTAAGATATAATGATGCATACCAAGTCCAATTGCCTCTGATCCTTTCATTATTCGCAGACGCTTGCATGACTCAACAAACATCCTTCAGAAAATTAAACAGTTATCAAGGTTAATTTCAAGGGTCTACAGAATTAAAATTATGTAAGACTAATTAATGCCTGGTAAACTATAGATGTTTCTGATCAAGTGTTCCTTAATTTTCCATGTTTAGGGTGGCAATTGAAAAAAAATACTGAATTTGTAAAATATATGATATATATGTATATATAGTTACTGGATTTTATATATCTGCATCTAAGAAATGATTGTATATAATAACTGCCGATGTTGTTGGATGAAGAACTTACTCCCATGGGACATCACCCACGAGCATCCAGTCACCATCCTTATCTTCATAGCTTGGCACATACTCGGAGCTGTTAAGAAGATCCATCAACTTGCGCTCATTCATGAAGTCTATCATTCCTTGGGCCCCATAATTACCTTCACCAGTTCCAATATAAAACCATAACTAAATAGCACGAAAATATTTTAATACTTTAGCTAATTTATGGTTAATCACAGGTAAGAACCTGCAATCTCATATCTGAATGTAACAATCCAAAGCATCATTAACATGCATCAACGATTTAAAACTTTATATCATATATAATAAACAGTATTCCTTTTACGTCCCTTGTTTTGTTTCTTTTCTTAGTGTTACATACATATAAAATAATGAGGTTTCTACACACTTGCACAAGTGGTTGGAGAAGAAAGAAATAAATAAGAGAAAAGAGAACTCCATGTAATGAAAAAGATTGCAAAGAAAGAATTTTGTGTAAGATGGTATTTTGTGTGTGTGTGTGTGTGCATGACTCTCTTGCATATTATTAATATATAATTTCAGTCACATGGTTGTGGTAAAAGTGGTTTAAATAGAGAGGGAAATATAATGGAAAAATATGGATCACATGTAGTAGGCTTTATTGTAGTACTAACTAACCCATGGTGAAGGAGCTGAACATTTTGGCCAAGGCATCAGATAACTCTTTGTAGCTTTTGTACATTGTGAGGTCCACCTTGCGAAGGTAAGGTGCTCCATCCATGGAAACTTTGACAAAAGCCCCAGAACCAGTGCTGCTTGTTGTCTTCTCAGCTCCGTCCTCAGTGCTAACCTTCTGGCTCATCATGTTCTTTCTGTATGACCTCACTGGTGGCCAACCAACTACTTGAGCCCTGAAACATATATATTATTCCAAATCCTATCAATCTTATATAACTTTCTGATATCTCCCTCTTCTTTATACAACAAGTTGGAAAATTTTATACCTTGCGCAAATCGAATAAACTCTAACAAAAATATGTATAATTAGCAGAAAAATAAAGAAGTTGCTTATATCAACTTGTAGTTCGTTTGGAAACCATTATAACTACGATGAAGGAAGAAAAGATTTGAGAACAGAAGCATGCAGAAACCTTTAGCTACAAAAGAAAGGGGAGAAAATCGCTTACTTAGCAGGTTGCTTGGTGGGATCCTTGAGGAGAGTCTTCTCCTCTGAAGCATTCTTCAGATTCTCATTGAGATCTTCCTTGGCCTGAAGATTAAGCTTCAGATCAACTGTCTCAGAGAACCCTCTCTTCCCAGAAGCCCTTGGTGTTTCCACCTCAGAGCCGCCGCCGCCGCCGCCGCCGCCACCTCCAGCACCAGGCAGACCGAGGCACAGCTCAGTCTCCTTGAGGTTGAGACCATGCTCCTTTGCCAGCATAGTTGCCATTTGAGGCTTCTCAATGAACTCACAGAGCTTTGAAAGTGTTTATAAATAAGGAAAAGAATAAGTGTTGTGGTTTCACCTCTTTGAAAGTGTCCCTTCTTATGTGTGTGTAGCTTCCCCCTTTCTTGTGTCCTCTTCTATTATAATGCTGCTTGGTTTGTTTGGCTATATAGATTACAAGAGAGAGAGAGAGATAGCCCTCAATAATATAGCTTTGAGGAACTTGTGCTTGTGGCTGCATGCCTGTGTCATATCATGTTTGGGACCAATTGCATGGTGACACATGGAGATTTCTGGAACGTTGATCCTTAACCGACTCATATTTCTATATGTGTGAAGAATATAAAGTTAATTATGATTTTGGGTAGCTACTAAAATGGATTGAGTAGTGTAAGCAGTGATTGTTGTAAATTTGAGATCACATGCAGAGCACTTGGTCTTGTTAGTTTTCCATCTTATAGTGTCCTCTGGTTTGAGGACTAGTTACTTAGTTTAGTTATCTAGAATAGTGCATCGTGTATTTCTGTCTTCGCAAGAAGGCAAGCATACGTTATTTCCAATTTTTTTTAGATACCTTCCCCGGCAACCCTGCTTTCACCCATCAAATTATTGGATCAGTTTTTGTATTTTTGTCTACAGTTTTGTTACTCTTAATTATTTCAATAAATAAATCTCATATTCCCAACACTGTTGGATTTTCAGTTTTCAAACAAAACTCATTTTATTTTGATCTTATATGTTTTGTATGTGAACTTAAATTAATCTCACATGATTAGGAAGTAAAGATGATATCCTTAAAGAATTTTACTTTTGGATATATAACATAATTAGTTTTTTCATGTTATATATACCTATTTACTAGTTTATCCGAAATGTTTTATTGAAGTTGCATGAACGAATGCATTTTTATTATTTAATATACTTATTTTTGTATATAATACATGTTTGTCTAATTATAACCAAAGTATCTATTATTATAAGATAAAATTCAATATGTGATTTTTTTCATTGGTATATCATTTTCAAAATGTTAATTTATATATTAGCAGTGTCTATATATCTTGTGTATCGTATTTTTGTAAGAAACTGTTTTACCTTACAAAAATTAAATTCCATTCTTAAATCACATAAACAAAAACTTTAAAATTAAAAATAATCTAACATAACATAAAAAGGTCCAAATAACATTGAACCATTCCAACATAAGGCATAACATTGTAAACATGATTATTCTTAGATTTAAAATATATGATATAATTATATATATAAGACTTTTAACTAGATTAATGTATATATATAAAATATATTATGATGAAAGGATCAAATTGTACTGATATAATCTCTATAAAAAACTGTACTTGTTAATATTTTTAATTGAACAGTATATTTCTTTAAAAGTCGTTGTTAGATTGAAATTTCTTCACATAAATTATATATACAAAAAATTATATTTACTTTAAAATTATTTGATATATTATTGTATATTAATAATGTACCATTTGATTATATAAACACCCTATTTGAAAATAAAAATAATATTTCTTAAGTTCAAGACAATTATAATAACATAAATATATAAAAATATATAAAATAAATAGTCTATACAAAATAAAAAGGTTGCATAAAAATAACTAAAAACTTACAAAAAATATTTAAAAACTTTGTTTTACATAAATATAAATACAAAAGTTAAGGAATACTTTTTTAACATACTTTTATGATTATTTTGTAATCATCTTTTTTAATTCAGAGATAAAAAAAACTTTATTATTAAACCATTCAAACATAATACTAATAAAAAAATTAAAATGTAATACAAAAAACTTTACAATAATATTAAGAGTAAAACATATTTTTAAAACATTCAAATATAAATCATATTAATTTAAAAATATTAGAAATATAATTTTGTAGCATTATTATTCTTAAATAGAAATTATATATATATATATATATATATTTAAATAAATAATGATATAATAGACTGGGTATCATATATATATATATATACTTTTACTTGTACTCATATTTATTAAAATTTAAAAATAAATATCCACTTTGAACCATTTTGAAATAAGTAAATATTTATTCTATTCATTATGAATATGTTTATGGATTTTGATACAAACTAGTCACATTCTTATATTCCGGAATTTCACATATACTTGAAGTATATATGTATAAATAAAAATAAAATTGCCTTACTATAGTTGGCTGTTCCAGTGAGAGTGATGATGGCTCGCGAAAAGGGCAATAATGGTAACAGTGATGATACAATAATAATAGTAGTAAAGTAACAATGATGGTGAGTGATAGTAGCAACTGGCCAGTGATGATAACTTTGACTTTGGTGGTATTAAAAATTGTAGAAAAAATCTGAGTCATGATAGGAACTGATGAATCATTTTGACATAAGTAATTTATCGACTTAAATGCCATATTTAGATGTTTCTTACTGCAATAAAGAAAACAACAAATTTTGAAGAGACAACTAAACACTAATTAATCCCTCTTATAAAGTGGATTGCTAAGCAGATAAGATCACTATAATTTGCAATTAATCAAACATATTACATTACATTAATTACAGTATATATCATGAATTTCAAACCACATGAACTGAAATGAGTAGGGTATTTCTCCGACCACTGCATGACAGAGTCACCGTCCCCATTTAAAGTTGCTGCTTCAGGAGCTCTACATGCTGAAAATTAAGGAGTTTGGGTGAGAATGGAGTTGGCCACTGGTTTTTTAGTTTTAACAGATACGTATTTTCGACCAGACCACAAACACTATCACATGATTAACAAATAATCTTGTTTCTTAAATATCTATGTAATTGAAAAATTTAACAAAGAACGTGATAATTAATATCTATATAACTTTCCTTTTTTCAATTTATTTTTAGTCAAATCTCACAAGTTTAAATGAATTGATGCACTTTGTGACCATTTTAACTAAATTCATTAAATACTCATTTATATTTTCTCTCATTTCCTTTTTTATATAAATAAGTTTGTTTAGGCTGTTTAACTTTAAGCTTAAAAAAATAATTAAAATTTATAGACAGACTTAATTATTCAGACAGCTTAAGTTTAGATTCTATGAATTATTTTGAGGATACATTTGTGTACTTAATATTAAGAACTCGTAAATTATATATACAATTTATAACTTTTCGAGTATTCAAAATATTTCAAACAGATTTATTATTTTTATCATTTCTAATTTTAGAGTATCTCTATGGATACAAACTTATATTTTGTTATAATTTTATTTTATTTTTAAATACTTTTATATATTGAATTATTAAATAAAATGCCATTCAAGATGTTTTTAATAAATAAAAAATTAAGTCATAAATAAATTAATGATTCTATTTTTTGAAACCAGGTAATGACGTTATATTCGGGCTTAATTCCGTTATATTTCGGCGTGGTATTTTGGGCTTAGGCGGATTTCAATTCTTGGGTCATAGTCTCACACTCGCATTGTTTTTATGCCTCTTTATACACCCATTTTTACGAGTGTGAACTTACTGAAAAATACGTTTTAAACTAAATTAATAAAAAAATATTTTCTTTAACTTGTTTGGTCAAAGTCTAACTTGGCTTAAAATAATATTGAAGCAAGTTGTTATACATGTTTCAGTAAAGGATGCTGATTTCCTTAAATCATCATCAACAAAATAGTTTCTTTTTAGTTCATATATGGAGGCACAGGAGTGTTTCAAAAAACCTGAAAAGCTTTTAGAGTACAAGGCAAAATATTACATATATTTAATACTACAAAGTAAATATAAGAGGATTGAACTTAGTAAAAAAAAATAGCTCTCACGTCATAGCAAATCAAAATTTAATTTTTATTATAAGAATCGTGCTACCTTTAATGTCTTACCGTTTTTCATATATATTATCTTTTAAAAAATATACATGTAAAAATTCCAAAAAAAAAAAAATATCACACATTTAGACAACTTTGGATCTACACCACAAGGTTGGTAGATGATTTAGTTATAAAGCTTTTTGGACAAGTTTTTCATAAACATTTATATGAAAAGAATGATAAGTTAAAATTAAGTTATACACAAATTAAAAATAAAAAATTAAAAGAAGTAAATGAATTTTTTACAAAATTAGTCTATATATAAAAATTATTTCTATTTTTTATAAAAAAATCTTATATACAGAAAATTCATTGAATATATTATATAGTTTGTTGTGTTGTGTTCTTTTCATCTGTTATATACAATAAATGGAGTGCGAACCCATCGTCTCCCCCAATCAATCTCATGAAGTCCTTGTTTCATTTATAAAATTCTTGTAAGGCATAACCACAGCCACATAAATGCAATTCATTAATTAATTTATATAGTGTAAGAAGTCCATGTTCTTTTCTTCCACATTACATTCCTTTCCGTTGGGCGTTACAAAGAGAATAATATGATCATCACCAAAGCACCACTAATTAATAACACGCATCTTCTTATATTTTTATCATTATTTAAGATCTGTTCACATTTATAGTTCATGCTGAGATTCTTCAGGGAAGGTTCCATTAATCTATTAGCACATGCATTTCAATAAACAACTCTCACGTCTTGCTAGGTAAATTATTGGTCTTGGATCTCATGAATAAAAATAGATGGAATCTCATTTTCTACCTCATGGATATACCAAATTGAAATGATTAAGCAAACTGATTTGAGAGGATGATTTGATAAGAAAGAATGGTTTCTAATTATGGTAAGAAAATTAAAATGACGTGAAATGTTAGAGGAAGAAATGAAATTAGGCGGCGGTTAGAGAAATTATGTAATTAAAGAAATTTTTTTTTAATAATTTATAAATAAATACAAATTTTATTTTACAAGTCGGTTTTATAAGATTGAGTTAGGTTTAAAGTTTACTTTTAATATAATATATCGAACCACCTTTAAATATATAACTCTATGTGCGAATTAAAGAATTTTGACATGAAAGAGTTATGTTGAAGATTTTATATTAACTGAAAAAAAAAATTTTTTAATAATTTATAAATAAATACAAATTTTATTATTGAATTTGTATAACAAGGTAAACTTAAATTCTATTTCTACGATGAAAATAGTATAACAAGTCACATGAGAAGAATAAATGAGTAAAAAAATTTTGCAATATCATAAGTACTTAACTTTTAGGGCATGGCAATGACTTAGAGACAGGTCACATCAGAAAGTGAAGGAAACATCTCAAACCATAGTTGTGCCCTTGCCCTGTCAACATCCCTTCTTAACCCCATCTTTGATTGTTTCTTTCTAACCTACCTCAATGATAAGTATCCCTTGGATTCATGTCCTCTTGGCCACATATTCTAGGACCTTTGCCCAGATGGACTTGTCCAAATAAAAACATACCCTTTTCATCTTTTAGACTTAATGCAGTCATAATCACAAAACAAAACAAGAAGCCAATTTTCAATGCAGGGAAATCCCATGCATATCCTTATCTAATGCAGACAGTGACTCCTATTTTAGATAATCCCATAATCTAGCTAATTTTACATGCAAACCCCTTCATTCTAAGTGTGGTCCAAATACCCATGTTTTTGTGTAAGGTCAATCTATGTGGTCCTCTTCTCATCAACGTAATACCTGGAGAGCAGTGCGTGTGCCAAAGGGGAAAAATTTAAGAAAGAAAAAAAAAGGTCAATTCTTCTCGTAATTTATGTGTAAGTTATAACTTTTTACAACAATTATAACCTGCAAATAAAATCTGTTTAAGAAAATTTTGATTTATTGGATTTTTTAACTAGGGCTGTAAATTATTAAAAAGATTGATTTTTTTGTTTAAATTAATTTTATAAAATAAATAATTAAAAGATTTTGTCAACCGGAACAAGTCAATACTTTTATTTTTAGTTCGTTTTCAAATGGAGTTTGGTCTGTCTCACTTGTTTTTATTGAGTCTAAAACAGGTAAGACTTACGTGTTTTGTCACTTTTAATTATAAAGAATAATTTTAATTAGACTTATTTGTATTATTTTATATTTAGTTTAGGACTTATTACCTCGTATGAACGTTGTTTTTTTCTTTCATCTTCAGTGGAATGTTGGTAATAATCCTAAAGCCATATGCACGACTTACATGGAAAGGATGACGTTATTATTTGATGACATTTCGTGTAACAAGATTCTCTTATAAATCAATTACTTCTTTTACGAAAATATTTTTTTGATTTGTAAACAGACAAGAATTACTAATTACATTTATTTTAATTATTAAAAAATAATAACTGAATTATGTTATACAAGAATTATCTCTTAATCCTAAACAGATGCCCTATTGTGAAATGGTAACCAATCATCTTGGATGAAAACTCAATCCTTGCATTGAGTAACTTTAGTGAAAACTAGAAAAAGAATATTGTATTGATTAAATCATCAATAAGAAATTATTAAAAATTTTTACAATATAAGGTGTTAGTAACATTAAATTACTTTTCATAGAAGCTTTTTAATTTTGATTTTTTAAACAAGTCATATATAATGTTTGCGTGAAGTTTAATCTGTTCTAATAGGTTTACTAAAATAATTAGACTTAAGCTTTGTACAAAGGTTGTGTTTAATCTAATGTTTTCAACGAGACAAAAAAATTATCGTTAAATAAAATTAGTTAGCAAATATAAGTAATTTAAACTAATCAGGAAACGTAGTTTGCTAGCACCGACCTCTGACATCGATGAAGATCCTTTAATTAAAAAATAAATAAATAAATAAAATGGTTTTGACATGGTTGTTTCAAGTTTGTTCACTCTTTCACTTACCTGGAAAAAATCCCAAGCTGATTCTCCCATCAATGTGCTTACTGAGGAAACATCACAATTAGTTATAAGCCATTAATTAGTTAATTGATTAATTAACAACTTGCTTTCTTTTTTTATTCTTAATATAACTTATAAAATTCAACTAACATAATCCCATAGGCTAATAAAAATAATTATTTTAGAAAAACATTACTAATATACTAAATTAGCCTTCATTGTTAATAATTTTGTATTTATTAATACAAACACAAATACTCATAATATTTAATAAAATAAATAAATTGCACAAAAATTATAAAATGTCTTATTAAAAATTCAACAATTATTTAAACACTTAGGAAGTAATTAATTATGATTATGTGGTAACAGAGTTGTTAAATGTTGGACAAGATTCACTTAAGAAATATATTTAAAACAACTTCAGCCTCAATAATATTATTACACATGTTGGTAGGTTTTGGGACAGTGGACACTGGTAGGGCCAGGGCTGACCAAATACTTCTTTTTTTTTATTCTTAAAATGTTTAGTTTATGCTCAGAGAACGTATAAATGTATAAACAATGTAGAACCTGCCGAATTAATGTACCCATTTCTATAAATTAGTATTAACATTTATGTAACGTACGCGGCTTTTTTGTTAAGCTATGATTAGTAAAGGTTAAGATATATTTAGTTTAATTTCAAATACTTTGGGTAAAGGGAAGACTAAAATTTTTAAGTAAAAGTACAACACACATGTGCCTCAAAACAAATAAATCTTAGATGTTCACAGTGCAATGCTTTCAATAATTTAGATCTTATCGAAATTTATTGTATAACATCTAAAATAAATAATATGTTGGGTGCATTTTTATTGGATTAATTCAATTCAATATTGTTTCTTTTTACATGTTTACATAACCACATGCTAAATAGCAGTAGTTTAATCACTAATATTTTCTTGTATAATTGTTTGGTGGTTTCGTCTTTGTATAGAGGAAGAGTCAAACTAATCTTTATACAAATGAAATAAGAGAGAGTGAAACATCTTAATGGAAGTTCTACAAAAAAATATTTTTTTATCTAAACGATTTAACACTTGTGAGGGAAAAAAATACTTTGGAGAAAACATAATTCAGACTCCCTTAACTTTAGGGAAAAAAATAGTTTTTCTTAGATAACGTAATTTTGAGTTTTCTTTCATTAAAATATAAAAGATCGGTTTTATTTTATTGCGAAGAACTTTTTAAATGTAAAGGTATGATTCAAATATTGTCTTTTCATGCGACATATAAAAAATTAACCTTTTTTTTTTCTTTTTCAGAAGCTCTCAATTTTTCTCTCTTCATCTATGTTTTATTTGCATTTGTCTAGATACTATAGTTTTTACACACTGTCTTTCTATTTAACTTGTTTTAATACTTTTATTAATTTGATATTCTTAAGAATTAGGTGCCAAATAAAAAAACACATATAGTTTGAACTATATATATTTACACAATAATATGTTTTTATTTTTCTCCCATTTACATTTCTAAAAATAATTTTTGTATTTAAACGTAATAGTGAAGTTGATAAAAAGTAGGAGTGGAACAGAGTCTTATCTTTTTCTCGTGTGGTTGTTGATTGTATCTCACCACACCTGGATACCACTCGATTTTTATATTAGAAGACATGAACTGTGCTATAAAAAGATAGCAAGTAACAATGTCTGGTCAAATCAAAACTAATACTTGCTTTGTTACCTTATTTTAAAGCTTTGTCATTTTTTAGACCTACTAAATAAATGCATTTAGTTTAGTTTTTTACGCGAATTTTACATATGATTATGGATAGGTATTTGACAAAATAAAGTAGAGTTTTTGTTTAACGAGAATGGAGCATAGACAAATTCTGGTAGAAAAACTAAGGGAGGAAAAATTTTAAGACATTAAATTTCTATATCTTGATCAAACTGTACTTACTCAAGTCGTAAATCATCAGTTCTGATATCATCACGTGTTTGGAAAAATTTAAGAGAAAAAAATACCGGAATGATAAATAAAAATGAGACAAAAGATCAACCTATATAAGAAAATGACACTACTTTCAATTCAAAATTTTAAGGTATTAAGTTGGTGGATTTTTTTTATTATACATTATTCAACTTTTTCCTTTTTATTTAATTTGAAACTTAGACTAACAGGTAGATACCTAACAAATACTATAATAATAATCAAAAGTTAAATATAGCAGAAAAAAAAAGAAAAAGTGTGTTTATTATTTATTTTAATTATCTTTTTGAAGGGCAGGGAACAAGGGAAGCACTACGCGCTTTATATAATGTTTACTAAAATCAAAGGGGATACGAATCAAGTAATGGCTAAGAAAAAATCACCAGGCTTTAGAAAAGAAGATTACACGAATCATTTTGTGGTTAATATGTCCAAAAAGAGTGATCTCGGAAGCAAAAGTTGGATGTTAGGGAGTAATTAATATATATGGATATGTAGGAATGGGCATTGGGAGGAAGAATTAATGTGATTGGAAGTTTAAAGAGATTCTGAAATGAGATGATTTGAGAAGTAATGTGCACATGAAAGATGATTTAGGAAGAAACTCTGCTGGTAGTGGTTGGGTTGGGTATGCGTGCCATGGACTCCACGTACTCAAAAATCACAGCTTGGTTGTTGTAATATTGTTGATTGCCTTGTTCCAGCTTTTTAATAGCTGTTACTGCGGGTGCTGCATGGTGGAATAGCTGCGCTAAGTATCAATTTTGATTCTAAAATCATACACACAAGATCATTTGTTAGAGGGAGTTTACTCACTTTAATTAGGTTTCCATGTAGACAAACATGTTTGAAGCTCTAATGTACTTTCTTTCACCATTTTTTTTTTTTTGGATTATTGTAATTTAATAATTAATGTTCTTTATGGGATAAGAGAAAGAAAAATATAAAAGTGCAAAATTTAAAAATATGATCACTAATTTGATATAAAAAAATGTGAGAGTAATTTTAAAATTATTGAATATTAAGATAAAAATTATGTTGATATAATAAAGATCTAGTTATCCAATAAAAAGATAGAAGAACATATGATGAACAAAACTAAAAGTGGAATAATAATGTATTTTGAAGATAAGATTTAGAAAAGTCGCAAATGAAAAAAATTGTTATATCAATGTAGATGAAATTTGAGTAATTATAACTAAATTTTTATACATAAGCTTTATTTGAAACAATAATTATATTAGTTTACATTGACATAATAGAATAATAATAAATTTAGTAAATTTGAAAAAGTATTAGATAATTTTAAAAATATTGAGATGAAAATAGTGTTGTATTGCTTTTTAATGTTTTTTTCAAGATACTTGATCATTCTAAAGATATTGTATTATTTAAGAAGGTTTCAGACCTCAATTTGAACTAGGAGTTTCAGAACTTTAAGACAAATGATAATAGGTTTAGTTTGAATATCATATATACCAATAAGAAGAAAATGGGGAAGAAAAATGAAATAAATCAAAACATTAAATAAATAATAGGATGGAAAAAGGTTATCAGTGCTACAATTGTTATAAAAAAATCATTATAAAAAAGATTGCCTTGAAAATTAGAGAAATGAGGGAGAATAAATTCTCATTTTCAAAGAGAATTTGTGGACTGTTGTTATTGGGTCTAAAAATTATTAGTATGAAGAGTATTAGTGGCATCAATTTCAAATACATATATAAATTGAGTTATGGACTTAAGTTTCACATGTGTCTAGTGAATAAGCTCTTAGAAACCTTAAAACTAAAAGCATGAGGTCTGGTTTTTCTTGGAAACAACAAAACCTATAAGGTGCAAAATATAAGATTAGTTATATTGAAGATGTTTAACAACCAAAAGATGTTATTACAAATATTTATAAACTTTTTCTTCATTTCTTATCATCTTTCCCTTAATCCAAACACACATACTTTTCACACACTTTCACATCAAATCCACTTCCTCAACCAAACAAGGCATAAGATAAATCTTTTATTGATAATATGTTTGATCTTATGGGTTGAAGGACAAAGATTGAGCATGGTATTATAAAGATTTTAGAAATAGCATTTATAGTTATTAATAGGTGAAGAGGAACATTTTGTATATCGTAGACGTCTATAATTCTTGAACATGTGTCTGTCACTAGTCAAATGATGCAAGACAAGACAAAGTTTTAACACTAAAGGTAGGACATATGAGTGATAAAGGTTTAGTGGAGCTAAGTAAGCAAAACCTACTAGGAGATGAAAGTATGAGGAATTTGAAAATTTGAAACGAATGTGCATTGGAAAAGTTCTATAGATTGAAGTTTAAGATTGGTAAACATATGTCCAATAGATTGTTCGAGTATGTTTATGTAGATATTTGAGGGTTCAATAGTTAAGGATCTTATTTCTTTACTATCATAGACGATTACTCAGGATGATGTGAATTTATATATTGAAAAGTAAGACATACATTTTAGAGATTTAAAGACTGACATACCATGATTGAGAATCAGTAAACAAACTTAAAATGCTTGTAATTGATAATGAATTGAAGTTTGTATTGTATCAGTTTAATGAGTTTTGCAAAAAAAAGAAGATATAAGAAGATGTAAGCTAGTTATAAGAACACTTCAACAAATGATATTAGTGAAAGGATTAATAAAGTCATTTTGGACTAGGTAAACTATATGTTACTAAGAGTTGATTTGTCAAGTCCAACTGATATAGAAGCTTTAGAGAGGCAATATAAAATGTATAGAGTTTGTAGTGGTAATGGCATGAAATATGAGAATAAATTTTGGAAGAAAAACTACACATGGATGTTTGTGGATCCACCTAAAAATTAGAATGTGAGGTTGGATGCAAGAGAGTGTTCAAGAAAAAAAATAAAGAATATCAAATGGGAAAAAGAAAAAGAAAGATTCATCGCTAGACTCTGACAAAAGATTTTTACAACTAGAGGGAATATACTTTGAATAAATTTTCTCACATGTGGTAAAACAATTTTAATAAAGGTATTGATGTTAATTGTTAGTTTGCATAATCTAGTATTAGAACAATTTTTTTTCATGAAAACTTGGAGAAGACCATTTATATTTATTAAAGATCAATAAAAATGTGTCTCGTTGAAATCATGTGAAATTGAGTTCAGGATAGTAGTATAAGAGGTTTGATGATTTCTTAAAGGTGTAATTATGATATTTGCATCAACATCTTGAAAAAATAAGAAAGAAATGTGTTGTTATTACTTTTGTATATAAATTATGTCTTTATAGGTAATTAATATAAAAATGAGATAAATGAACTCAAAGAAAGATTAATATTGGAGTTTGAGATAAAAGATCTTGATCCCATTGGATGAATACTTGAGACGAATATACAAAAGAGTGTCGGTACTTTGACACTACACAGAGTAAGTACAAGCATTTGACACTTAAATAAATTATTTTATTAAATAAAGTTAGTGTCAAATGATATAATTCATTAACAGTGGTGTTAAAAGGATCATATGATTGAGGTATTGCATTTATCTCAACAAGATTACGAAAAAAGGTTATGGAGAGGTTTAGGATGGATAAAACCAAACATGTGGATATGCTTTTGGTTATCACACGGAGCTTTTGGTTACCTAAACTTCTGGCTTTGAATAAGAATATGGAGGGAGATGAAGACTATTTTATATGCTAATAGTGTAGGAAACATCATATACATGATAATGTATATCATACCAAACATGACACATGTTGTTAGTATGGTTAACATATTCGTGGTGGATCCACCACATGCTCACCAAGAGGCTTTTAAGTGGGTGTTGCAATATTCATAAACTTATTGAAGGGTTTGTAGATGCAAACTGTGCAGGGGTGGACAATAGAAAGTTTATTTTTGAGTATGTTTTCATGTTATTTAGATCAACAGTTTGTTGGAGAGTTATCTTACAATTAGTGGCAGTTTTATCTACTACTCAATAGATTACATTGCGCTCACATAAAGAGTGAAGAATACTCTATGGTTGAAAGGGATGTTAGAAGAGCTAGAATTTGAGCAAATACTTTGTGACTATTCATTGTGATAGACAAAATGACATTTATTTAACTAAATACATTAATGTTAGATTGCACTTCATTAGAGAGGTTGTTGGATATGGGAAAGTTAGGATTATGAAGATAACTTCATCAAATAATTCAAATAATCTTGCAGATGTGTTTACAAAATATATATCAAGATTAAGATTCAGACGTTGTTTGAAGCAAATTAATTTCATTTAATAATAAAAGTTGATGTTAAACTTTTCCAAGATTTGAAGTCAAGATGAAAATTTGTCATCTTTTAACATGATTGTCTTATTTTATGAAGAATACAAAATATCATTTATTAGAATATGTTTAGTAATATTAAGTTTAAATAGATTATTTAAATTTTATTACTTATATTTTTATTTTTGAAAAACGATATTTTATCTTAATTATCTTAATGACTTTTCTATTATTTTCAATCTAATATATAAAAAAACATGTTAAGTTAATTATTAAAACTATGAATTTAAATTACCTCATCTTCACTAAACTAAGTTTTAAAATAAAAATTATCCTATTTATTTATTATAAATTAGTCTTATTTTTATTCTATACATAATTTGTAACACACTCTACTTAAAAATATAAATATTTTATTCATAAATAATCCAATAACAATTCAACATATAACAAACACGACAAATCTAATAAATTCACTATAATACACTCCAATACTGTATTAAAAAACTAAATTTAAAGGTAATTCACACTTTCAAATCCAATATCATTAAACATATAACAAACATGACAAATCTAATAAATTCACTATAATACACTCCAATACTGTATTAAAAAAATTAAAGGTAATTCACACTTACAAAATAAATAACAGAATTAATATCATTTATAATTTATAATTGACTTATCTCTTCCTATTATTTCTCTACAGAAACTTTTATAATAAATTTATTTTTTAATTTTGTTTATTTTTTTTGCTTTTGTGAATCCAACCGTCAGGATGTCTCTAGAAAGGCTGTTGTGGTCAGAGGAGGACAAATAAATGTCAAATATAAAGAAAAACACAGTCACAACAATAACACGTGACGAAATAGTAAGTGTTTCGTACTGTTTCATTATCTATATAATCGTTGAATTTTATTTTTTTTTCATTTTTCAAGGTTTCGCACAAAGCAGGAGGGGCAAAATAATCTTGCAATCCGCGATTTGTCTAACAAATTTAGATGCTTGAGTATAGAACCTGTTTAATCCATGACACGTCCTTTTATGTAAAATAAAGTAAATTGTTTTCTTTTATATAGCATATTGGTGATAAAGTTATTAATTTTGTTTTTTCTTTCTCTTTCATTTCTCCCAAATAAATACCATGTATCCTATTCATTGTATTTATTTGTAACAAAAGGGTGATAACGGAATAAAATAATTGCTATCGTAATTTATTAAAAAAATATAAAAGAAGTTATCTTTCAACTAAATTTGGATTTATGAGTATATAAAAATATTGACATTTAATGCGCATTATTAGTATAATTTAAAAAATTTCATTTTACTCTTTGAATTACAAAATATATAAAGTATAAAACTAAATTATTTATTATTTAAAGAATAATATTGATAAAATTATTTATATGAGTAACGTACTCCTGCATCTTTTTATTTTTAATGGAAATTAAGACTATGTAGTTGTTTATTTAAAAATATCATGTATTGGTTTCTATTAATTTTAAAATTTTAGTATATTTTTAATATTTTAGTGGTATATTTTAGGTTGTTTATGATAAGGTACAATATAGGACTAAAAGTTATATCTCTCGTACCTTTATAAATCATAAAATAATTAAAGATGGTGTAGTATTTTAGATTATATTGTGAATTTTATCTACAAAAATAAAAACAGTTTTCTTTATTTTAAAATTAATTATTAAATATAAAATGGTACATTTAATTATATGTATAAATAAAGATAGTATAAAGTACATATTCATTTAAAAAATTGTTCTCATAATTAGAAGATAAAAATTAGAGTTTCTAAAAGTAAGATGATGTGTGTAATTATATACATACACCTATATGATATCTTAATATAGGAATGCAGAGTAAGACATACATGTATATAAAAAAAACTAATAACAATTTCTAAAAATTTAAGTTTTTATATAATATACACTGACATATATAATTTAAATACGAATTATCAATTTGATAAAAACATATTTCCAACAAAATAAAATATGCTAAACATATTTATAAATTAAAAAAATGTTAAACAAGATATTAAAAAATATTAAACATATAATAAAATGTTAAAAAAATAAAAATAAAATAAAATATTGATTCTGAAAATAAAACGAAATATTAACAAATATTATAAACTTGAAATAAAATAAACAAAGAATAAATACGTAAAAGTTGGAAAGAATATAAATTAAAAATTTTTTTAATCAAAAACAAAATTAACCGAAACAATTAAAGAGAAAACTAAAAATAAGTGTTTTAAAGAAAATTCAACTCTTAAAGTGATTTATTAAATATGTCAGCATTAATTTTATTATCTTTACTGTAGAAGAATGTTTCTTATATATTGGAGTCAAGATAAAAGGTGGCAAATCACTTAATGTATGATTAAGTTTATAAAAAGACTTATTTTTCATTAGTTTTTTGAATTATCGTTCAGTTCTATGTGTCTGTTTGGTGTAAGTCATAAATAAAATTGTAGACATTAGATTTGAATGCTAGGTGTGTTTATAGAAAGAGGAGAAAATAATTTTTAATGTTGTCTCTATCAATAAAATGATGATTAAAGTTGCAAGTTCACACTAATTTTTTGGTTGTTTATTCACTCAATTCTACTTGGCTTGTGTGAGTCATAAATTGAGCCATTGGTGGATAATTTGATCGCTTTAGACATATATTGAAAATATAAGAAAAAAAAGTACTTAATTTTCTCTCTCATAACTTAAATCTTATTGAAAGTATTTTAAGATCAAAATGACAACTATAGTTATAAAGTTTGTAATACTTGCCATGAAAAGATTTTATCTATCTACAATTTAATCTAGACTTGAAAATTACCCCTTAGTAATGTTGAATTACATTAAGACTAGCATTATTTTTACATTATTTATAAATTTAGGTTAAGTTATTCAGAAAAATATAACAAGTGAACAATTTTTACGTAAAATTTTAAGTATAGTCCCTCCTTTTAATCTTTTATTTTGTTTACTTTTTTTTAAATTTTGTTTTATTATTTCTAATTTTTTATTATATTTTTGAATTAATTAATATTATTTATTTAATATTTCTATTAGTTGTAACGAAGAAAGAGAAGGAAAAAAAATAGAAAATCGGGTTGTTTTGATTGAGAGGAAGAGAATGAAAAGTGACAAATAGTTAAAAGTCTGTTAAATTTAATTAATACAATAAAACATTTAAATTAACTAGATAATACTGTAATTTAATAAAATACCATTACTTCAATTTAAAACAAACGAGTATGAATTAAAATTAAAGAATAATTAATTAAAAAGTTATTTCTTTATAAAGTTGGAAGTAATATTAAGAATTGATTTGAAATTAAAAATTTAATATTAAATTATTAATTGCATTATTTTATGTAAATATGACTTATGATTAAATTTACTGATAAATAAAATTGATATTTTCATAATGGTCGAATATAATTTCTTATTTTTTTAATATTTACAACAATATATTTTTACGTAAATAAAAAACGTGTGACTTTTTTTTTTAACGTACAATATGTTTCTAAAACAATAAAAATCTAAATATAAATATAATGTTTATAAAAATATCAATGAAACATATTTTAAACAATTAAAAAGGAAAACTCAAGTTTGTCAGGATTATCACTATGTAATGAGGTATGTATAATATGCATTGGTGTTTTGGTCTTGATATTTATTCTTTCATATTGTTATATACTTATTTCTTAGAAGTGAAAAAAGATGCAAATTTTAGGTGCATAATGATTTTTGTTTAAACACCTAATCCTTTATGCACTTCATTAAACACTTATTAATAATGGGATTTGTTTTGAACAATTGCCAACTTAATGCTATACTTTAATTGAAAATGGTAAATGTAAGAATTTTTTTTTTCTCATAGTAGGAAGACCAAAAATCCTATGTTTACCCTCTCTCTTTCCACTCAAATCAGAAACAATTTATAAATCTAAAAACAAACAAATTCTGACATTTTTTTTTATAATAAGAGTAAATTTAAACAATCAAATATTGTGGTACTAAACAGAAAACAGTCAAAAACTGTTTTGATTTGGATTTGGCCCAACCACAACAGAACCTGCAAGACTGGAATACATGTCAATCTAAAAACTCAAAAATCATCTCTGACTAATAAGTAATAACCACGTGGTCAATAACATAAGACCCTTTAAACCATAAAAAAAAAAAAAAAAAACTTATAAGTTATTTTTATTAAATAAAAAAAAAAATATATAAAGATAAAACAAGGAATGAAAACAAGAAAAATAGATAATATAA
>Ga0099825_1001299_pt1 | contig 31405 bp, 11 predicted proteins | sample SiratroredBW_FD_76838 | JGI IMG/M metagenome (GOLD analysis project Ga0099825, IMG submission 76838) | Root nodule microbial communities of legume samples collected from California, USA - Siratro red BW | ecosystem: Host-associated > Plants > Roots > Nodule | place: USA: California | collected...
AAAAAATATATTAAATATATATATATATATATATATATATATATATATATATATATATATATATATATATATATATTCAATCGAATCCTATTTCTGAAGCATGTCAATATTTTGGGGTTGTCAATCACTGTAACGACAAATTTTCAGAAATAAACTTGTATTATCACTATTATTATTATTATTATTTTCTAACAATTGGAGGTTAGATTCAAAATACATAATCTAATCGTTGATGCGTCGAAACATTCTTGTTCTGTGTTGTTGATCACATATCAGTTTTAGTACATTTTGTATACTGTTGATACATACAGTTTATTTTGTTTCAAAATAGTGTATTAGCAAATTATACTTAAAAATAGTATTTGAGAAAGAATAGTTACTAGATAGTGATAAGGCAAAGTTTTTACATTGTTCAATCATAAATTATTATACATTATAGAATTATTTATTTTAGTAATAACTAGTGTAAATTGGTGGTATGTATGAGTAAAGTTTGGAAGAGTTGTTTTGTACGAACAGATAGAATATGTTGATATTTTTATTTTGTTGATAAAAGACCTTATGTATAAATTAAAATTATGCAATAATGTACTTGATTTAACATACTGTCATAGAATAAAAAGGTTTGAATTGTGTACAAGTTTATTCATTAGTAATAAAAAAAATAGAGGATAATCAAATGCAAATAATTTCCAGTATAACTATAATATTTGATGATTTTTTTTCTGCATAACAAGGTCCTCTCAATTAAATATCTTAACATATTGTTATATACTTTTTACATTTTCTAAAAGGAATAATATTTTATCTACCAATTTTTAACTAATCAAAGATTTCCACCTAATTATTAAATAACACTTGTTCTTTTTCCCATGTTGCTATTAAGGTTGCAAGGCCACCTTCTGTGGCTTTCATCCTCCGCAAATGTTTTGTGTTTGGTAGGAAATGTCATAGTAGTAAATAATACAACTAAATATCTTTTCATATAATTATCAAAACATTTATATTTTATTAATAAAATATTAACAATGATGATACTAAAAATAATATTTACGATAATGCCATCATCATTCTTAAAAAACTACTACAAATGAAACATTTCGGAATAGAATATGATCAAAACGTGCTTCAAGCCTATAATTTTCTCTTGATTCTAAAATAATAAAATATTGCTATATTCACCCCCCGTATTATGTGTGGTTAAGCTTTGCGATAGCAATTTAGTAAAGAACCCCATAGACTATACAAAAAGTAGAAATGGGTTAATTAAGAGACACTCTTTGACGGCCATTTGTCCAAACTTGGCATGATTTGCGGTTTCTTATTGAACACAAAATGAGTGAGTGATTTAAAGAAGAATTTAGAAGTTGACACTTCTTTCAAATCTTGTCTCTTATGACTTTTTGAAGTTAATCTATTCCCAAATCCCAAGTGCGTAGGTGAAGTATCCCAATTGACACGGCGTTCGCAAATGAGAAACAAAATTTGAGCATAGGTTGGAAAAATAGACTACAATTTCACTTCAACAATGTGGTCATGCCACACACAATAAAGGCACACAAAGGAGAATCCAATGGTTAATAAAGGAAGAGGGAAAACTTTTTCTACATGTTCATTGTGGTTTGAAGAATCTTCATGGTGTTCCCTTGTGAAGTCAAAAAGAGGAAAGTTAGACCTACAAGTTTTTGTTATAAATCGTACCTAATGAATTGTTATTATTATTATTATGAGAGTGAAGGAAGCTTCAAAATTAGGAAGTTTGTGTGACTCATGTCCTCTCTAAATTGATTGGCCACAGGGTGTGGGCCTGTGTCTATTAGCCTATTGGTGATGGTATTTAGTGTCCAAAATGGAACTAAGTGCCCAAGTCGGTTAATAGATTTAATTTAATTAATAGTGTTTAAAAGCTTAACTTTATTTCCTAAGACATATTTAAATCAATGAAATATAGTTAGTAGCAATAAAAAGTGAAATCAAGTGTCACAATTATCCCTGGTGAAATTGTGATGAGGGATAAGATTGCACTCTGCATTGAGGATCTACCCACAAAAGATGTGAGCGATGCTAATGTATATATTTGCATTTCAATTGATGATTATAAGTATTTAATTTATATTAACATTCCAATTTTATCAATATAACGTATCTTTAATTATCTAATACAAACAATATTTCACATAATAATAAAACAATATAACCTTTTTAAAAATCATAATAAGGCACCTTACTTCAAATATATGTTAACCCTTCTTATTTTTTAAGGAACTCTAATTTTAGAAAAGAAAATGAAACGATGACTTTTTAGACTCTTTAGATAACTTTAAAGAAGTGAAACTTAACAAACAAATAACGAACTTAAAATAATATAAATTGATATGCTCTTAATAAATAATACATGTCAAAACTTACAAACCATATATATAATGGAAATAAGAGGAAACAAAATATCAAAACGGAAAAGAGAATAGATATGTTACTATGATTAGACTTTTTTATTTAAGTTAGGTATACTTTTAAATGTTTTTTTTTTTAAACTCATGGATTGAGAAAGAGAAAATTAAAAAAAAAAAAACTATAAAGAAACCTAAAAAAAAGTTGAGAGAACAAGAGAACCACCACATTATCTTGATTTTAAGTCAGTCAATCACCACAATTAAAATATTTTTTTATTAATATAATATTATTAAGATTAATTATTAAAATATTATTAAACTTCAATTTTATCCGAAAAATTAAAAGAAAAATATATTTAAGTTATTTTTAGTTTCAACTACTAAATAATCATAAAATATTAAAAATACCGGATTTTTAAATAAGAAACAGTACGGAAAGTATTTTTAAAAATTGTCTAAGGTAAGTCTTAGTCTTTAGAATATTTTGATTCATTTGTAGTCTATTTTAAATAAATAATTTAAATGATATTTTTGAGAAGAAAAATAATTTAAATAACATTTGAGAGACAAAAAGATAATATATTTAATTTTTCCCTAAACAGTAATTATGCAAAGAAAGAGTGAGAAAAGGATTCAGTTATTCTACGGATAAACCGGAGTTAAATATCATATAAAAGAACGAAGTTAATTATAAGAGTGCAGTGGAAAGAAATGTAAGAAAAACATTTCTGTTGAGTTAGTTGCAGAACTGACAGCAAGAGAAAGATACGGGCCCTGAAGGCCCAGATAGAAAATACGGAAATAAGGCGCGACGCCCAGAGCAAGTGTTGCGTGTTGCGTAGTGGTGCCGTTCGTTCACGAAACTTTACCAGAAGCTAAAGTGAGTCACCGCCACCTCCGCCACCTCCACCTCCGCCACCACCACCACACCACTGGAATCCGATTCGATTCGATCCGATCTGATCCATCGAGTGTTCCACCGGGGAGAGAGAGATGTGGGTGTTTTACTTGATCTCTCTGCCCCTCACAGTGGGGATGGTGCTTTTCACGCTGAAGTACTACGCAGCTCCACGCGTCCCTACTTACGTGCTTTTCACCGTTGGATACACTTGGCTCTCTTCCCTCTCCATCATCGTCCTCGTCCCTGCTGATATCTGGACGGTACTTCCTAACAATTCCAATTCCATTTCGTTGCGAAATTTGAAAGATCGTACGAAGAATTCAAACGACTAGCGTTTTAGGAATTTCATTATGAAATTCATATTAATTATTGAGAGGTTTTGGAATTTAAGTTTGATGCATTGTCAGTGTAGAAAACTTGTACTGTCTTTTGGTTGTTGATGTATATAGAGTTTTTGTTTTGTGACCTTTTCACTTCGCAAAACATGTTTATGCTAATCTTTCCTCCACGGTGGATTTGCGTTGAATGCCGCTCTATGGCTTCTCAAACATAGCCTAGACGTAGGCTTACTCTTTGAATGAGGTGTCAAAGCAAGATTAGAATGGGTTTAGCGGAAGGGGCTATTGTCACATGACATGGCAAACCAAGGTGGGGGAGGTTTTCAAATTTACTATCCGAGTATGCCTTGAACATGATTTCCTCAGACTGTCGTGGGAGACCAAAAAGTTCAGCTTGAGGACATATTCATTATATATATTATCTTTATAGGGTAATTTTGTATCTCAAATGAGCATGAGCACGTGAGGGAGTGGAGCGAATTCCAGCTAGTAGATGAACCCATAGACACTGACACTCAAGTGAGTGAGAGAGTAAACTTAGGAGGTGTGTGAGTCATGAAAAATTTACCTAAAGGCATGTGAGGCCTTATACAGTGGTAGAGTGGTGGGGGAAACCGGTTAGGTAGTTATTGCAATCAATGGGTCACACATTGAGGCCTAAAACGGGAAACAGGGGTATGAAATGTTTTTTTAGGACTTTAAATGTTTCTTAAATAGTTTTGTAAGGGCACTAAGTAATACTTAACAACACCCGCTATACTTTTTTGCACGGGGCTAAATTTAATAGCATCCTCTTTGATTTATGATTGAGGAACATGTGCTTTATATCATATGTGATCTGTATGAAGATATTCCATGGACAATGGAAATTGTATATTGGAAAATGACAGTGGATTGCCACCTTTCTTGAGTTCTTTGTATTGCTAATTGGCAGTGATGTTTGTCTTGCTTCTTTTTGTGTCCATATCTAAAGTGTTGTTTGTCTTCTAGAGTGTTATTTAATACAATAGAAAAATTTTGGCCTTGTTTGATTCTAGTGGTCAAAGCTATTTTCCTTTTTTAAAAACAAAATAAACATGTTTGGATAACTATTTTTGGCATGTGTTTTTGAAAATTATTTCCAAATTATTGAAATTGAGAAACAAAAATAGCTTAGAATTGTTTTTTATACTTCTTTTAAGTATGACGGTATTCTTGTTCTAAGTAAAGCACTATTTTAATCTCATACAATGTGCTAAGGTGGTCAAAATTGAGATTATGGTTGAGATTGTCAAAGGCTCATAAGATCATAAATAGTGGAATTGGAACTCAAATCGTAAATTCTACTTAGAAAGTGGAATTAAGTTTTAACTCAACCTTACAAAATTAGCTTGCAAGGTGGGGTTTGCGTCTATTTATATACTATAATTTGATTATATCTCTAGTCGATATGAGATCTTCAACACATCTCCTTATGTCGAGGGCTAAACATCTTGAGTATGAAATTAGATATTTGTGGGCAGTTTGATAGTGGGCGTCATGATAGACTGAATAAATCTTGTTAGGATAAACTCTATTACCATTTAGAGATTAAATTTTAAGTCTAACTCACTCTTATAAAATTGGCTTATAAGGTGAGGTTTACACCCACATATATATCATAATTTTGTGATTTTTTTGACTACTGTGCAATGTGCAATTGACAAATATCCATGTCTCATGTTTGAAAACTGTTTTTGAAACTTCTTCTAACAATGTTTTGCTGTTTTTAAAAGCTACACTGAAAACAAATCTTAAAAACTGCATTGCAAACAAGTTTTGAAAGTAAAACACTAGAATTGCTTCAAACAAGCCCTTATTCATTTTGCCCTAGACAGATTGACTTTGTGATAATTGTGTAATGACAACTTTTGATTTCACACAAAACTATTGTGCTACCCTATGTTTTGGACAAGGTAGATTTATGAACTTCTATTTGCATCTAAGCTTTTCATTTTCTTTTTTCCTTTTTCTACTTCAATTCGACATTTTTGGGCTAATACATAATATATTTCCCTTCTTTCAAAAGGAAGATTTTTGGAATTTAAATTGTTAAATGCTGAATAGTGTTGTGGATCATTGAAGAAATATATGTGCAACTACTTCATTTGTATATTGAGTGTTTTTTTCTTTGATACCTACAGACAATATCTTCCTACCACGAGAATGGAGGCATTTCTTTCTTCTGGAGCTGGTCATACTGGAGTACCTTTTTGCTTACATGGTACACATCTTGTAAAAGTTTTTACCATTATTTGAGAAAAGCCAATTTTAAGCTCCATGTATTGGATGATGGTTCAAGACTTTCTTGAACTCCTTCTGATTGTCTTGTCATATTTATTTTTGTCTCTGTTTTCCTGACAATAAAACATTCTTCAGTCTCCTATTTGAATCAGTGAACTGCGAACTTTGTAATGTGGTATAGAATTTAGGTGGGAAAGATGAAAGAAACAGAAAGACAGAGAAAGAAAAGGGGAAGACGGAATAAACAGAATAGGGAGGTTTCAGGGAGAGTGTAGAGAGATCAAAGAATATGTGTACTGCATATGATATGATGTAGAATGATTAAGTTGAAATAACTATTACATGTGAGCATGAATGTTGCTTATTTAAATGAAAACTGTCAAATGCAAATTCCTATAATTTTCATCAAAGCTTACCTATTGATAAGATTATTTTCTCTTGGTTGTTTTATAGACCAAAGAGAAAGAGTTCAGAGGTAATAATATAGAAAAATTACAACCGTTCTATGATAGTAGATTGAATGCCAAGCCCTTAATTTTATGAACCTTAATTGCCAAATCCACTCTGTTACTGCTCTTAACCACATAGCCAATTACGTAACTACTGTAACTGCTTTGCCTGCTTCTCCTTTATTCTTGTACCTAGGTCTCATCAGGATGGCACTACAATATGATATTCTTTATTTTTAAATTCTTGATTATATATAATGCATTTTGATGTGGGGAAAACTGAGGCTTTGAGCCAACTTTGGAAGTAGTAATGATTGAGAACACATGAGTAGTTATTATGAGTCCATGTTAAACTTGCTTTTATGTGCTATTATGCCATTTGCTTTGTCTTCTCATGTGCTTGCTTGCATAATAAGTGTTACTAGTATTTGAATATAACATACAAATCAGAAAGGCAAATTTGCTCATGTATTTGTCATTTTATCATGAGCAGGATTGTTGTGCCCCTTATCCAGGGTTTTGAAGATGCTGGGGACTTCACTGTATCGGAAAGATTGAAGACTAGTTTACACGTTAACTTGATCTTTTATCTAATTGTGGGATCCATTGGCATTTTTGGAATCATTCTTCTCATTATGATGCGTCGGCAGTGGTTGGTTCTCGACCTCTTAATCTTAGTTATTTTGAAATATATATTGTTGAATGAAATAGGTTCTAAGATTTTGCTTCCTAGATATTTCTAATTATTTATTTTTTCCCGATAAAGATTTCAATTCCACTTATGAGTTCTTTTGTTCCCTCACATCCATAAAAACGGCAATATTTGGTTGCATTTCTTGTCATGGCAGATGTATTCCAAAAGGTTTCCCAAATACTATTTCTTCTGCTTTTTGTGATTGTGAATAATGATGATTTTCGCTAAACCACTTTTTATGAGACATCATGCTGCTTTATCTGTTAAAGATATGCAGTAACAAGTCAGATTTTTATCCAACCTATGTAGTTTTTTTTTTTTTTTGAAATTTTTGCATTTACTCCTAGAGACTCACATTTCTTCTCTGGAAAACTTAAATGCTATGGCAACTAGGCCCAGTGTTTCAACTTTCAACACATAATAAAAAGCCAGGACATTTTGGGAATCATGGATTTGCTAAAGTTACATTATGCCACCACCAAAGCACTGAATTGGTAGTTTGTATGGTTTTCATGCCTTGGATACACAAATGCCTACCTTCTGCGCAACTACTTTATATTTTTCAACATGACAGTCCTGATTGCCTAATTAAATTTCAATTAACTCACTTCTACGCACAAGTTTATGCTTCTTGGTTTCAACTGAAGTCCCACTTTGTTTCTTTTAATTTTTTTTATTCTTATTAAAACAGGAGTGGAGGTCTTTTGGGATTTGCCATGGCTTGCTCAAATACTTTTGGACTTGTTACTGGTGCATTTCTTCTTGGCTTTGGTTTAAGTGAAATTCCCAAAGGCATTTGGAAAAATGCTGATTGGACAATCCGACAGAAAGTTCTTTCCCACAAAATTGCTAAAATGGCTGTCAAGCTTGATGATGCTCACCAAGAACTTTCAAATGTTATAGTTGTAAGTAGTCCGCATGAGGCAGGGAAATTTTCTTTCGTAGTTTTAAATTTTTATCTTTATTTTCATATCTGCCAGGCAAGCATGAAAATTTTTTGATTTCTTGCAAGCAAAAATAATGTGATTTGTGTCTAATGATCTTTCGATGAACCCTCCTCCCCCAAAGTTGTTTTCACCAATTATAGTTGATTTAATTTGAACTTCTGGATACACTCCATATATAATCATTTTTATACTAGTAAGCAATGTAAAGGGTCATTATTAAGGTAATTTGGAATCATGGAAACTGAACTACGTTTGGCATATGATACCTTGGTTCTGCCTTTCGTTTGGTAAGAGGTTGTCCGTTACCAAGCAATAACAACAACAAAAGCCTTAACCCACTTAGTGAGGTCAGTTACATGAATCACGCGACATCATTTGACTCAAATAGAAATCAAATCTTTAGAATATTATTCACTAAGAAATCCCTCATAACAACTTCCTGGACGTCCTTGGTCTCTCTCCTTTTCTGTAGGAGTAAAACATGCAATCTACTTTCTCGTCATTGGTTCCAATATCCTTTTCTACGTGCCTAAATTACTTTAACCGATTTCTTGTCATCTTTTCCCCAGTTTGTTTCATACTAATATCTTTACCAAGAAAGTTGATAATTTGATTGTTGCTAATTATGGTCAGTTTTAAGGAAAGCATTGGTGAAGGACATTTCTATTTTAAGGAAACTTCATTTTAGATGTCTTTACTCTTTTGGAGAAGTGTTACTATCCAGCAGTGTTTTGGTGGTTTTGTTGTACTAGTAAAAGCTATTTCTTAAATACAAATTGTCTCTTCATATGTGATAAGTATATAATATTGGATATGATTGCTTTATTTATGTCATACCATGTGCATTACTTTGTTTCTTTGTTTTTGTCTGGAAATAAGAAAATTTGTACTTAGGCTGGCTATCAAAGATTCCACTACTCCTCTCTTGACAAATGGTTTGTCCATTGCCAGTAAATGCATTTCAGTCATCTGAATCAACCAAGAGAGGGACAACTAGGGAGCTTGTAATACTACGTAAAATAAGTTATATCAACATTGGAGTAGGACATGTATTCATATACAGAAAACTGCGCTATTACTACATCATACGACAAAGAAATAAAAATTGGTAATGCGGGTAGGGGAAGATGATTAATAAAAATTACTTTACCCTGTTTAGTTCAACTTTACAGTTGTTGAGAATCACGAATATACATTTGATCTATATTGATTTGACGTATGACTTAGAGGAAATTGAATATTCTCTATGAATATGTATTTAATACAATCTTTTTATATAAACTAGATGTGTAATGTCATGTAGATACAGGATTCGAGTATCATATGCCCACGGTCTCCAGAGATCTTTTTGTTTGGTGAACCATGCATATCTTCGAGTGACCCTTATAGCTACCAACCTTTTTGTAGCAACCTTTTTTCCTTCTCTAATGACTTTTCCATCCATCATTGTTAGTAGTTGGTGCCACTCCAACAACCTTATGAGCTAAAACTACCTCATTTAATGTGCCATGTGCCGATTTATCTAGATTTGACCATCGTGTCCTCCAAATACATCATATGCACCCCCAAGCGTTTTCATTAATGTGTCAAACATTGTTCTTCATCATAGTGTGACAAAGTGTGCGACCTTGTTTTTGGTAGTGATTTCGACTTGGTGGTCATCGCAACAATTTGACCCTACTCCTAAAGTCTTGCCTTCATTTGAGATGTTTTGACTATGTTTCCTTTGTTACAAATTCATTGCATCATGCTATGTGTTTTGGCTGGTGTTTTTTTCTGTGATATGGCTTCCACTGGTTTTTCTACCCCATCTCGGAAAGAAAACACTATTTTCCTGAACATCCCACTCCATTTAGATGTTGGATAGTTCAAACAATTTTACTTGGGCATCTGAGTTCACATTATGAATTGGTGGTTTGGGTTACAAATCCTATCACTAGTACATTGATTCCATGCCCATAGTTAATTGTGTACACCAGGAAAGATCATTGTCTAATTATGCAATGTCATTGAGTCCACCCTGTATCCCTCAAAAGTTGATTTGTGTCCTTGTGTAACCCTTAATCAGTCTGAATTGAGGCGTGTGCTCATTATATTAATGATACCTAACACTAGTATGCGGGTTACCATGACATGAAAACTCCCCTTGCACCTTAGTGTTTTGATGGTTGTATGTTTGCATACCTTGGGCATGTTCATGTTACTTTGCACGATTTTAATGAATTATTACCATTTGTGGTCTTTATTCCAATTGAGACTAAGAAAAGATTTGAGAGTTAGGGGTTTTTGGTGGTCCTTGCCCTTAGTGGTTTGTCTTTTGATTAGTCTATCTTGTGACCAAATTCTCGGGCACCGTGGTCCCTATGATGACATACACCTCTTTACATTGCTTGAGATTTCATCAAAGATTACTGATACAGTGTGTGCATTTACCCTTGCTTCTTAAAACAACAATTTTGGACTAGGACATCTTAATCCAACAATCATCACAAGTATGATCACTGTCATTGTCACAACCATACCATGATTGTTGTTGGAAGTTCATTGTAAATTCCTCATCCTACCTACGTGGCCCAAGCACCTCTGATAGAGACCTCCCAACTCATTGATCATCATTGTGTTAATTTGACTATGTTTCACCAATTGGTACCTAGTCTCTCCAAGTTGCCAATTTATATATTGAGTCTTGTCAGTTAGGAAAGCATAATCATAGTTTCTTTGGTAATTGAGTTTATACAAAAGAGTCCATTTGCCTTAGCTCATATTTGTGTGTCCATGGACATGGTTGATTAGGGTCCCAAGGCTTCGTCTTAAAGTAGTTTTGCCTGGTTGAGAAATAACTAAAGTTTGACTAAGGATTGATTCTGCTAAGGGTCAAATTCAGGTAGTGTTCAAATGATTCAACCTTGGTTTCAACACATTAACCACTTGAGCCCAACTTATGACGGACATTGCGCTACAAACCTATGGCACAACCCCACTCTTCCTTAGGAAAAAGTCTTGGTTCAATGCAACTTGACCTAGACCTGTTGAGGTAAAAGAATCCCTAATTTATTTTAGAAATTGATGTAGATCTTTAACCGGACCGAGCTTGATAAATTTAAAAAGCATTGGTTGGGTTACCCAATCTAACACAAACCCGACCCAAACTTAAATAAAACCTAAACTAACCTTCGTGAACCAGCCATAACCTAAAAGGGTGAACCTGCTCAACCACCATAGTTGCCATAGTTACCGACAATGATGTTGCCATCGCTTGCAACCTTTTCCTTTGCTGTTGTCTGCGGCCTTTTCAATTGCCATCAACCCACTCCAACACTGCTATCAAGCCATTGCAATGCCACCACCCATCTCCCTTCTTCGAACTTACTCACCTAGGTCAGACTACAATTGTCATTTTTTTTCCTATTACCTCTTTGGTTCTACTCTTATTCTTCTCTCCCCCTTTTTCCCTTCATTTCTACTCAATGCTCATTCTCTATAAAATTGAAACCCCTAAATATCTAGTTTCATCCATCCAAATGGCAGCTAAGCAAGTTAGCTCAACTTGGTTGTGTGTTTTTTTGTTTTAGTTAATAAAAGACTCATTAGGCATCACTATAGATATTGACATCTCAGTTAGGCTGATACTTCAAAACTCACCAATCATCTGTTATCACATGAAAAAGTTTTATTAAAGAAAAAACAAAAAGAACAAATAACAAAAAAATGGGGTGACTACACCAAATCCATGCAAAAAAGAAAAAAAACAAATTTCCTACAAACGAAACAAGGGGAGTTGAAACTTATTATGAAAAAAGTTCAGCTTAGTACAGGAAGGTGAAGAAGAATATCAGGCAAACTTAACCCTATTTTCCACATCTAAATTAGTCAATTTATCAGCACAACTATTATTCTCCTTAAAGACATAAGTTACTCTAAAATCCATTGTAGCGCAAATCTGGAGGCACTTTTAAGAGTCCAAGGAATGATATGACCCGAACCAAAAGCTTGACAAAATAAAGAAAAGTCACACTCTAACTAAAGTTTTTTAAAACTCTTGTGTTGAAATTATTGTTATTTGAATTTATTGGTTGTGTTTTGCTTTGAATTTATTGTTATTTGAATTTCTAAACTTGCTATTATCATTATTTGTACATTTTTTCATTATGTTTGCATTGTAATTATATTTCTGCATTCTTTTATTTATCTATATGGATATACTGTATTTTTTTTGTCTGCAATGTTTCTGCAATAATCCCTTATGACTTCCAATATATTTTTGTAAAGGATTTTTGGGTTGCTGATATTTTCTATATCCAATATCCATAGCACCACTCAAATCATGCGAAATTAACACTACCTTTTTATATAAACCAGCTGATTTATACACAATTTCAACATTGTATGTGTGTTCTTTCTCATTAAACAAGAGTAACCTTGATTTTAACAAAGAGATTTATTTCTATAGATTGCTCAAGCCACATCCAACCAGATGTCCAAGCGTGATCCTCTGAGACCATACATGAATGTAATCGATGATATGCTAACCCAAATGGTATTGAACTTAGATTTCTTGATTAAATATTTTGAGTACACAACCTAGATATTTGTTTGGATATAACCTTCAATATTCCAGTTTAGGGAAGATCCATCCTTCAAACCACAAGGTGGCCAATTAGGGGAAAGTGATATGGATTATGACACAGATGAGAAGTCAATGGCAACACTTAGGCGTCACCTTCGAGGAGCAACCGAGGGATACTATAGGTATAAAAGGTAAGCAAATAATCAACTCAGTCTTTTAAGTGGGTTTATCGGAAAATTGTTCTTGAATTCTTATTAAGAGATTTTCAAATATTGAGATATTTTATGCATATGATCCATGCTAGTTTTGATGGATAATTAATTCTTTTTGTTCATTGGCATTGTCTATTACTTTCACCAAAGTCTATTGACTAGGTATATATTACAAGTTGATTATTTGGTTTATATCTTACTGTTGCATTCTTGTAGTGAGTATATAACTTATGTGATAGAAGCCCTTGAATTGGAAGACACGATAAAGAATTATGACCGGCGCAACTCATCTGGATGGTTTGCTTTCAATCATTTTTTTTTTGTTTTTCTTCGCCCCTTGAAGTATCCTTCTTCAGTAAATATATTAAAGGTTTTTCCAGCTCACCTTACTCAATTATTATGCTTTCATTACAGGAAATATATTTCAAGCTTCAGAGCTGCTCGAACCGGCAAGTTTGGGTCTTTATGTGACACTTTAGGTGAATAAAGAATATTAACCTATTTGTTCTTAAGTAAATATACTTTTCCCATGCAACTAGAAACATATTTATTAGTTTTAACTAGCAATACTGTGTCTATCTTAGAATTCGGACTTAAGACCTAATTTAGCCTTGTAAGCAAAAGACTATACAAGTTTTCTTAGTAATATTTAGGCCTTATATCTAGTTTACGTAATATCTTAAACCCTAAGAGTCGATGTCTTGATGGTTGTACACTATGATGCTTCACTTAGCCTTTTTGGTCAACTCTATCATAGGTGGTCCTTTCATGACATTGGTAAGTAACTATTAGGACACAATCAAGGAGACTTTTCAACACACCCCTCACTCCCACGGCTATGAGCTTTTAGCATGATATTGTAGATGACATAACAATAGATCTAGGTTTCACTATGATTCTTCACTTAGCCTTTCTAGACAACTTTGTCATAGGTGGCCCTTTCAAAGGAGACCTTCAAACACACCCCTTCATTCCCAAGGCTATTAGCTTGGAGCTTGACATTGTAGATGACCTAACAATAGATCTAGATTCTAGGATAAGTTATGGTATGGTATTATAATTTGGACTGGGTGTTTAACTCAATTTGACAAAATCTAGCTAGTAAGGTAAAGATGGAACAGGCTTTGTGAGCACTATTTAGGTCTTATCTCCAGTCAATACGAGATTTCTACCTTTTGAAGGGATAATGTCCCGATTGCTGCATGGTTTAATGCTTCCCTCAACCTTTCTGCTTAATTCCTCCATTTATAGCCCATTCCAAGACATTGAGAACCTAGTTCCTTCATATATAGCCCATTCCAAGACATTGAGAACCAACTTTGAGAGGTCGCAATTAAGGCAGACAGGACTAGCTCAATCAAGACAACTTTCCGACCTATCGTTCCACGAGTTCCATAAACATGTTACCCTTTCTGTCTATGAATATATCAATAACAAATAATGAAAATATATGGTTTAATTGACATGTTACTTCCTGCATAATAAACATTTTTATGTAACTATTTTTGCAGTGTATGTTTCAATGTAGAGTATTTGGTGGAAATTGTATGTAACTAATCGAGTACTAATTACAGAGGTAGCAGTGATTAATTGTTGTCCTAACTACTGATGGCTAATATTCTCATGTTCTGAATATGTTAATGGATTTAGATTGGTATTTCAACCCTACTTTACTTATTAAATGCTCATTTTGTTAAAAGTAAACACAAACAAAGAAAATTAAAAGTATACAGAACGAGTGCATCCACCTCTGATTTCAAGTGAGTTAATTTTACAAGATTTTATTTGAGATCAATGGTGGATATATGTTTCCTTCCTCACTTTACAATTTCTCAATTTGAAAAAGCCAAGTCCATTACTTTATGCGTATAGAGTAGAGTAAATTTGTATCCATCATTTAATACAATTATGTATATTAAAGTCACTTAAAGCATTCAAGCTTGTTAATGGAGGTTTCCCTAGGTTTTGAAAGAACAGAGAATTTGAATCTAATGTTTGCAAACCTGGTGGGAAGTCTAATTAATTTTGTCACACATAAAAATGCTGTCTTTGGCTTCAAAGATTCTTAAACTCCATTTTGCTCTATATTTTTCTTTCTCAGTTAGTTTTCCTGCAGCATTAATGTTCATCATGACATAACATACTCCTTCCTTTTATTAATATGGAATATAATAGTTAGAGATATTTTGCATAGGCTTCTGAATAAATGGTGGTTCTTTGCAGAATTTTTCTGGCGTTGCATTTTAAGGAAGCAAGTTCAGAAAGGCTTGGCTGTTATACTCGGTGTCATGTCCGTTACAATTCTTTTAGCAGAGGCTACTCTTCTACCTAGTCTTGATCTATCACTTTTCTCGATTCTTATAAAATCTGTTGGAACAGAGGAAGTGCTTGTTCAGGTAGATCAAGTTATTAAGAGATAAGTATTTGCAGTAAACGTGGACACCAAGATGCTTATATTTATATATGAAATCTTAATTTACCTTGTAAAATGGAAGTTTGGATGAATATTTAATTCTAGGATATTGGAAATCTTATAACAATTTAAAGTAAAGTGAAGTCTGAGGTCCCAAGAACTTCTCTGATTGAGTACCATGGCCTTGTTTGGTGCATACTGATGAACTGCATGTGTTTTTTTTGTCGGCTCCCTGCCTATCTTTTTCTAGCAAATTAAACTTGCTTTTTGGTTTGAGGCTGTAATTCAATCTCTGTGAAATTGCTGCTGTCATCATATATAGTTAACAAAAGGTTTGAAATTTTAAATTAAATTTTGGAGTTAGGTTTATACATGAAACTAAAGAAAACAAATAACTATTGTAATTTGTCAGTATGCATTTTTTCTTTGATGAAATGTTTTATGCCATATTTAAAATGAAGACAGGCTGCCTTTTGAATCCCATTTCTTCATTTTCTTTCTTAGGCGTTTGCATTTGTTCCTCTCATGTACATGTGCATCTGCACATACTACTCCTTGTTCAAAATTGGAACGTTGGTGTTTTACTCATTGACACCTCGACAGACCAGCTCAGTTAGCCTGCTTATGATATGCTCGTAAGATTTTATTGACTACCGCTACTGTTACTTATTTCTGTTTCTTGAATTGCCGATTCTATGTTGGACATCATTATTTTCTCTCTCATTTCCAGTATGATTGCTCGTTATGCTCCTCCTATCTCATACAACTTTCTTAATCTTATTCGCCTTGGTTCTGACAAAACAACTATCTTTGAAAAGGTAAGTCTTTTTCATGGTTTACGTATTGATTAAATTTCTTGTTTAATATTTTCTTCTGAACTTATTTGCGTATAGTATTGTTAAAAACTATCCGGTTTAGTGTGGAGAAGTTGTAAGAGAGAATTAGCAATAAAGCTAATAACCTAATAATTCTAGTTAAAGAAGTAACATCCTCTGGTTGCTTTGCGATTAGATGAGTAATTTGATTCTAGAGACATTCTACAACAATTGAAAGTATCAAATCACTTCTCAGTCTTTAGTAATCCGGGAAAGCGTGATTTTCATGCCTATACTGATTTAGTGCACGAGATATTGTAACTAGAAAAAGGCATGAGACTGAACAGTCCTTCATCAAGTTTACTGCCAAAAAACTGTTTTTTTTTTTTTCATTTTTTGTTTATTTTATACTACCTGATATATGTACTTATTTTCGTAAGTGTCTGATGGTTTTGTTGTCTTTTATTTAGTCTCTACCTCACTATATATATATATGTTCACATTATGCCAAAAAATCATTTGGCACCTGCGTGTCAACTTTTTTTGCTTTCTTTCCTTCCTATTAGTTTCTTTTACTAATTTGGTGCACTACATGATTACGTGCAGAGAATGGGGAACATTGATAATGCTGTCCCTTTCTTTGGAGACAAGTTTAACAAAATCTATCCCCTTATTATGGTTGTATACACCCTTTTGGTTGCAAGCAACTTCTTTGATAGGGTATTTGATTTTCTCGGGAGCTGGAAGAGATATGTTTTTGAAGCTGAAGCTGAAGATATGGATGGTTTTGATCCATCAGGATTAATTATCTTACAGAAAGGTATGCTAGCGAAGAATTCTGTAGTTGTCATCAGTCAAAATATTAAATGATAAGTCATGTCTAAATTAGTGAACCTTGAAGAAATGTGTGATTTGTGATAATTTGTTATACTGATTATCACATAATCTGTAGAACGATCTTGGCTTGAGCAAGGACGCAATGTAGGCGAGCAAGTTGTTCCATTGGTGAGGAATTTTAATGGAATTGATCTTGAATCTAACGACAACAGTACGGTATGTCATCACCCTACCAATAAGAAAATTGAAGCAATTTTCTGTCTATTTTCATCATTCATGCGACATTATCATGAATTTGATGGCAGCAAGATATGACATTTTTTACTCTCGTGATCAAATTTCAAACAGTTCACTCACATTATAGCTGTGGTATGGTCAGGTGGCAAGTGACGTTGAAATGAAGGGAACCTCCGCTTTAGTTAATAAAGAAATAGATGGAAATCAGCCTAAAACTTTGAAGGAAGAGACGAGACATAGCTCGAGCAGGGAAGCCATCAGCAGCAAGTATGCTGCTATCAGACAGCAAAGTGGATCAGCATATAAATCGAAGGAAGAAGAGAAAAATTTAGCATCTGCTAAGGTCTCCTTGGTTGATCACGACAATACTCGTTCTAGTAATGCTGCTGGAACTTCAGGCTTGGCCTCGACATGGCAAACAATGAAAACAGGCTTTCAGAGTTTCAAGGCGAACTTAGGGGGCAACAGGTTTGCTCCTATTCGGCAAACACAGGAAGATAAGATCCCTCGTGTGTCCTCATCTGAGTCTCTTGATGATATATTTCGAAGACTGAAACAGCCTTCATTGCATCAAAATATTAACAATGACGAGGCTAATTTGACGGGGCTCAATATTCCTGGCCCGCGTAGATGATATCCATTATTTGGGCGAGAAGTTGCAAGTGTTCTATAATTGATCATGCAAAACCATATTATCATGTACAGTTTCTTGTTTCCTATGGTAGTTTATACCCCGATTGCATTTTAAAGGTAGATAGTTTACCATACAGGCACTCCTACTAGTTACAAATCAACCTCACATTAAATGTAGATGATCAGAGAAGGAATACTTCAAATTTACAGAGTTGCAGATATTTGTTCTGTTTCTATTCACAATCTCATTTCACTTGCCCGCCACACCTCTATACAGCGTTTCAGATCTCAGGTTTTGCTTGTGTTGTACTCCTTTATTAACCTTTCTTCCTTTAAAAAATGACTAGTAGAACATTTATAGAGTAATGGGAATAGGGGGTGCGTGTTGAGGGGGAAGTCAATATTGAAATGTAAAAGAAAACCTAGGATAGTTAAGATCGTAAGGTCTGCTATTCAGATTCTATATATAATCTTACTGATTTTATTCATAATCTTTTGATTTTAACTATCTTCACAAAAATACTAAAATTCGTGGAACCGATAATAGAAGAAGCCCATGCTCATACCCATCCTCTCATTCAGAGGGAAGTTAGTTTAACTAGGATTTACATTACTGGATTAAATACTTGAATTTACATATGAAGGTTCAACAAAAACCCCTCTTTGAACTTGGAGAATAAGTCTTGTTAAACTGATGCATCAGCAAACTCTTTTTGAATAATCTTGTTATTGATACAGTAGTTATCAAATTTGCTTCTCGGAAATGTGTTAGACAGTAAATTATTCATTCTTAGATGAATACACAAAAATCATATGAAAACCTTTGCTCCAACCCAATTGCAAATCAATTAAAATCCTCCACAACTGTGTAGTTACATGAATTAAAAAAGTGGATCTACATTAACATTAAAAATGCAAACTCTTTCCCTCCCTCATGGTCCTGGAATGCATGAAGGCCTCCTTGGTGTTCTTTCTGGTCAATTTGAGCAGCTTGGACCAAACACCCGTTTTCTTACTCCCTCTGCTGTTTTCATTGACTTCCCTATCTGTGGTTCGGCTTCCTGAAGCAAAGGCAATGGAGTTGCTCTTCTTCAATCCATAATTGAAACTAACCATGGAAGAGGCAGATTCCTGCACGGTAGAAGTATGGCGGCGGTGGCGCTGAGACACGTAAGAAGGAAAGGGTTGAGAAGGAAGAAGAGGAGAAGGAGAAGGAAGAGGATAAGTGTGATTGTTGATGTCATAGAGCTTCAAAAGTTTTTCTCTTAAGCAAAAGGGACAAACACCTGGTAGTTGTTTGTTATCAGGGTGGTACTTGCACCCTCCTCCTACTGCTTCTAGCTTCATATCAAATCCAATGCTTTCTTCTCTTCTTTTCTTTTGTTCATTTTCTGTGCCTTCTCTCAATTTATAGATTCATTATTCGCACTTCCATGCACAACTTTCCTCGAAGCTTCTTAATTACAACCAAGAATGGCAGAAAATCAACTTCTATGACTACGTCCAATATTTCTCATGTTACTTTTTTCCTTTCAATTTGGGCATCTATTAATTTTAATCAATTAACAAAAATCAAAACTAAACATATTCATGTTGTTTGACTTTTTTTATATGTTTGGCTTTAAATTGAATTAAATTAATAAGATCAATTATCTTTGATTCAGATATTATTTTTTTTTATTTAGGCTTGTTGACCGGTCACTTGAATAGTTCATTGAGAATAATTATAAATTAGTAAACAAATCTGTTGTAATTAAGGAATGTGATTATTGTATACTTATTTCTGATTTTTGGTCTATTTTTTATTATTTATTAATAAGGATGTGATTGTAATATATATTTATGACTGCTTATGTATTATTAAGAAATAAATCTGCTATAAATTAAGAAACAAATCTGCTGTTAATCTTCATATCTCTATAAATGAAGACAATATTCCAGTCAACCAGTTTAAATATCTTCTTAGATTTCATTTATAAGGCACAAATAGACATATTTTATTCAAAGGAATGATTATTTGAACTAATCAATTTGAAGTTTAAGTCTGATAATTTTCTTGATACAAAATATAAATCAAACTTGCTTTAGTCCAATTAATTAATACACTCCACGTTAAGATATTATAAAATCAAACTAATTTATTAAAAATATTTGAATTATCTTTCATTAAAAAAAATAACCTAAATCAAAACCCCGAAGACATTCATAATTTACATTGTATAGTTATAATTTGGTTTCCTTTTGTTATATGTGAATGACATTTTTTCTAAACTTTCTTAGGAAAGGGGTTTTCTTAAAAGAATTATACATACACACGTGTAATTGACTATTAAGGTTGAAGTTATTGCATATGTAACCAAAATGTCAATGAATTAGAATTAAATGAAGTATTTCAGTGATGGACAAATCAAATACTGAATGTGGACACTAATTTGTGAAAAATGTTTCTTCCAAGAAACAAAAGATTGCGAAGGCAGCCAAAATCAAACGTTTGTCCTTTGACTTGAAGAAAAATATGTAGCAAGTCAAGGTTGCGCACGTGAGGTGATTACATTAATAGTTTTTAGGTCTCGTAGGACTAAATAAATTGGGAGAAAAAGAAATAAAAGATTTGTTATTTTATAATTATATTGTAAGTGCTGTTCAATTATTATGGTGATGGATTGGTATGCAAGGAAACTTCTCTGAACATTGCGCGATACAATGCTTCTCGTTTCTTGAAGTGGTCATCAAAGAAGAAGACATACAAGGTTCAACTTCACCTAAAAGCCTATTTTGTACCAATGCACCAAATTTGGTGAAATGGGTTACATTTTTCAACATCTAAATATATAATAATATTATAATTTGAAGTATAAACTCTTATGACTTAAATTTTAACAAGTAGTTGTAATTAAATAATTTAACATTTAATTAGATTTATTAAATGATCAATTAAAAAATTTAATATATACATACATATATATATATATATATATATATATATATAAATAAGATAATATAAATTGACAACTGTAGATGGATGAAGTAGTCTGTTCTAAATATCATAAATTAAATTATCTTTGTGAGTGACGAAATAAAATGGAATGACCAAACCCATTTTGTCTTCTACAATTTTTACCATGAAAATTAGTTATTACAAAATAAATAAATAAATGATAAATAGTTTTTAATCCGGATATAGAAATTACTTTCTTTAGTTTTATTATTTTATTAATTTTTATTTTGTTATTAGTTTGCTGTGTTAATTATGTTAAATATAAATATGATGAGACATTACCTGTTATATTATTATTATTATTATTATTATTATTATTAAAATTATAAAAAATAATATGTTAATAAATCACATCAAATCAAAATCATTTATATATGTGTGTGAGAGAGGGAGTAATTATGGTAAGATGTCAATTTTTTTTTACCTCCAATAACTTTGTTAGATTTTTTATTTTATTTTTAGTTCTTGTAAATATTTTTTTTTTATTTTAATTTTTGTGTATATGGATTTCTATTTTCATTTTTGCAAATATATAAATTTTTTATTTGAATAAATAATTATGTCATTTGTTAATTTGACATTTTTAATGATTTGACAAATAACAACTAACATCTTAATCATCATTATACTTAACCAAACAAAGCACGTAATGACGGAGAGAAATAACCAAGAAAAAAATATGGCACAGAGAAAGAAGTTTCTAAAGTGCCTAAAGTAAGTTAAGATATGATGCTAAAAATTATTAACAAAGATCCACAGATATGTTAAGGAACCTCAAAGAATATGTCGAGGGTTTTCAGATACATATATACAAACACATGTAAGTATTTGATATTTAATACATAGATCCATGTTTTTTTATATTTAATGAGAAAAAATTTATATATAAGCATGTAAATTTTCAAAAGACTCGTTCCCATTAGAGTTTTAACCAAAAATCTAATAGCCGATACACTTATCAATTTGGATAGTTACTTAACAAAATTGGAACCTTCGTTTTTTTATTGGGTCCTAATGAATTCGAAGGTTTGGTTTTCTACGATCCATAAAGAGGGTGGGCCTAATGGGCTCATCGAATGGCCCAATGCGACCTCCCGTAAGAACTCTAGCAGCCTGAAACAAAACCTTTATAGAAATGACATTTTTTTATATATAGTATGTTTTCAAAAAATAAATATATATAAATTTGGTCTCACTAGAGAGTAGGATTAAGACAAGTCTTAAGGTTCAGAAAATGTTTGTCAAAACACTTATGATTGTCTAACAATTTTAATATGAATAATTAGAATAAAATAACCTTTTTATAAAACAGGAGTTTCATCTTTAACTGGACCAATTTTGTAAAGCTACCTACACCACTTCTTGGTTTGAAAGTAATATGAAGGTTGGAAATTATGTATTGAGTAGTGTCACTGTTAATGTAAAGCAAAGTACATTTCAGTGTCCTCATCTTGAAAGGCTCCTGAGAATGGATTATGTTCACAGAATATGTTCTAAGAGAAGGACACAAATTAATTTTAGAAAGAATGAAGATGATATAAAGCAAGAGTCATTTTACCACATATTAATTTAATATTTATAGGTCCTATTATATCACACCACTTTTTTAGATTTTTTTACACTTTTACTATAATTAAAAATCTTATTAACAGAAATATATATGTATATATTTTCAATGTAAAAGTCTTATTATTCATATCATATTAATATATTTCTATAATATAATTTGATAAAATTCTTAATCTTATAACATAATATACCATACTATCAATTTTGAATAAATGCTTACTAACTAGAGCATACTGTATAGTGTCATAACTTTGTGATACCATGTTGTATATGGTCATAACTTTCTGGATTTTGGTGTGCCATACTTCCACTACCTATCACTATCATTGTCATACATCTTTGAAACAATCAACTTTATACTCAAAGACTTAAGGTTGGTAAAAAAAAAAAATGTTTGTGTAGCAAAATGCCAATTCTAAAACTTAAAATCTAAAACTTTAATTAGCATGGGTGAGTAGTTAAGATGAGATTGAATCCAATGGGCCAAAACCACTGCAACCTGCACAAGGTTTATCAGTCTTTTCTTTTACTTATTATTTATTTATTTATGTGACGAGCATGATTTGTTAAGTGTGTGTGGACAGTGTTCATGCATGAACTGAACAGAGGACAGAAATGAAAAGAAAAGAAAAAGAAGAAAGAAAGAAAGGGATGTGTTGTGGTGAGTGCTGACATTAAAATCTTTTCAGTGACCCTGCGTGCCCGATAAGTTACACTCACTTCACAACAAAAACAAAAATTAATTCAGTGGTGCCAATCTTAAACATCAAATTCTAAAAAGTTTGGACCTTATTATACTCCACCATCAATTCAATCTAACAGTAATATAAATATTTTTACAGGAACTAAAACTTGGTTTGGGTAATTTAAGAAACTAACTCTAAATTTGAATAGTTAATTGTAATGACTTAATACAGAGAAAATAAAGCAATTTCTAAATCTCAATGGGAGGTGAAAAGTGATTTTTGCTTTGTATTTTGAAAATGTGTCTGATGTAATGTAATGTTTAGATGTGACCTAAGACTGAGTGAATATAGCTGTGGGGTTTATCTGGACTCACCAACCCTTCTTTCACCCACTCTTCCTGTGCACTTACTCGAGACTCTTCCCTTTCTATCTATTAATTTACCAGAAAAAAAAGAAGCATGAGTTTTTGAATGAATAGTGAATAATAATATTTCAGCTCACACTCAAACAAGTCAAATACATGTGAAAAGAAAAAATTTACACATTTATTCTTACACTTTTATATTACTCTAAGAAAAGAGTCACTGTTGAAAACAACATAATCAATTATATATCTAAGTTATATTATATAAGTAAATATATAATTGATTATAGGATAACATAATCAACTATGTTATACACAATCAAGTCTATAATAGAATAACAATAATAATAATACAGTAGTAAAAACTAATAATATAATATTGATACCAATAAATTCATATTTACTTTCAATACTTAATATTTATATATATATATATATATATATATATATATATATATATATATATATTAAATATTTTTTTTGCTTTTTATTTCTTTAAAAAACTCATTATATATCATCATGCATCTATAATCTAGTGTGAATATATAGAGTATTAAGGGCTTACAAAACTAAATGAAAAGTAAATACATATTTAACAAAATACACAATGTATAAACAAAATATATTCTCACATTTAAGTGAGAAAAACATGAAATTTACATTAATGTCTTCTTTATCAAATACCTAAATCATGTCTTGCTCATGTTATTTATGTTAATAAAGATAAATTTTAATTGGATAAAAAAAATAAAAAATATCTAAATAGGTTATGAGTTTTTTCTATTATTTTCATTATAAATATATTGTTTTAAACTTTAACTTTTTTAAACTCTTTCTAGATTATAAATATGATTTGATTACTATTGTGTTGTGAGTTTATTTATTCGAAAAGGTAACAAAGTTAAGAATCAATTCTGGTGGATCAAATTTATGATTTGAGTAAATGGTTAATTTTTACAAATGACTTCATTTTTTTTTTCTTTGGGGTGTTTTATAAGAGGGAAATGTTGTTGTTGTAGAGTTTGATACTTGAAATTTACTAGAAGCCTGGTAATATTTCTTGGAGGGTGGAAAAGAATTTTTTTTACTTCTAAGCATGCTAAGTAATAAATATTTCTATTTAGTAGAGTATTAGTTAGGTGAGTGAATAAGTTTGAGATGTATAATAATTGTAATGTCATTATGCATTCAATGTAAAAATAAATAAAATTGTGATAGGTATTGAGTTAATAAATTTGGATGTGTAAATATTGAAGGATATATGAGAAAAAAATGTTTATTTTGCATTATGGTGATGAATTCTTCTCTCTAGACTCATATCACTCAAGCAATGATATATCGTTCAAGTAGTGAGTCATGATTACATGTACTCTTCACTATCGTTCAAGTGATAAGGGTGTATAACTCAGGTGGTAACTTAAAATTTGGGTGAGAGAGATTAAAATAACAATTTTTCTTATGAAATAGATGACGCTGAAGTGATAATTTAGTCACGTTGATGGTACAGAGTTTCAGTGAGAATATGTAACTATATGTCAATACTCAAATAATAAGGTGGTCACTCAAGCATTGAGGAATCGGTAAATAAATTATGGAACATTGTGTGTGAACAATAAGTATATTGCTAAAGCATTGTGAGAATAATCAAAAGTGGAGTGGAAGTTTGAACATAAAGAGACAAAGTTAATTTTTGTTTTTGTTTAATCATAGTATGATGTCCTCAAGCGATGAAGTCTTTTTCAACTTTAAGAAACAAGGTCGATAATAGTAATGAAGACTATTCATATAATAGACTAATTACATATATTTATATAAATATACTTGTGATAAGAGATACATAATATACATATTGATAATACATTCATAATAATATGTATGCATTGATATACAATTATATATATTTTGATTTTGTATAACTTATTTTCCTATTATATTATAACATCTCATTAAAAATCATAATTTCATTATCAAATCAAATTTATAGTATTTTAATCCAATCTTTCATCGCCGCATCAATACAGTTTATCAATTTCTTAATTTTCATAAGTACTAAATATCTCACATCAACAAAAATACAACTCATCCTATATAGATATAATCAAATACTAATTAAAATTCTATCAAAAAACTACGATATCTCAAAATATACATAACTCATTGCTTCTACATGCAATTTTTAATGTGAAAATTTTCAAAAAATTTAAAAGAATCTCAACAATTTACTAATTTAAAAATAAAAAAGCTATTTTTTCTTACGTGAAACTAAATAAAAGTTCAAAATCAAAGATCCAAAGAAATTAAACCACTCACAAAACTAGCCACCTACCAATTTAACTCAAAAAAAAATCTAAAAAGTAATCCTAGTTGAAAAAATGGAGTTATTCACATATAAAACAAAATTTAAAAAATAAAGAAATTATATAACAATAACTAACTTATTCTAATTCAAAAATCTTTATCGTACATATAGAAGGTAGAATTTGATCTTAAAACATATTAGAATTAAAATGAAAGAAAACAAAGAAAGAGAAAACTTAATAGAGGAAAGAGAAGAACATTTTAGAGAATAAGAAAAGAAATAAAAAAATTGAGAAAAATAAAAAAAATATTAAAAGAAATCTGACTTAGGCACGACAGTTTTGTAATTATATTTTAATTAAAAATCAAATAACAAAAATAATTGTAATTTTAATATTAAAATATCAAATACTAAAATATTCAAAGATAATATATTACATATATAATCTTAAAGTCATTTAAACATAAAATTACAATTAAAAATATTTTAAATTTTAAATTTTAAATTATAAAAGCTATTTGTTTACAGAACTAATTATTATATTGCATTGTGTGTATAATAAATGTAGTTGGGTAGTGTACCCTCACCTATTTCTATATGCATGCATCTTCTTACTCAACAAGTCTTAATATTTTAGATATATACAATTTGGTATAGTTTTATCACATTTCATGGGTTCCAAGACACAGATAAGTAGTTATCTTGATGGGCCAAAAATTCAACCTCCTCAACCAAATAGAATAGATAACACCCAAACATAAAACAAAGTAAAGCTATACAGTAACCTTAAAAAGGTGTGAAAAATAAGAAATTGTAGATTCTCAAAGTTAATATTGTAAAAAATAATTCCAAGATACTAGGGAGGATTCGAGATTTATTTTGAACAATTTTTTAAAAGATAAAATCATTCAGTATTTAAATATTGATTGTAGTAACCATATAGAACAAATTGTTAAATTCTTAGTCGTTGAATCATGATACATTTCAAGACTAGTTGTATAGTGAGAGAGTGTGGTTAAGAACAATTTTGCAAGTTATTTATTAGAAATAAGATACTTATGTAGAGATATTTTGTAATTACATTATGTAAAAATGTAATATTTATTTATATTTGATTTCATAAGTTGATTAGGGTAGTAGAAATCAAATATTATTCAACTAAAAAAACTTACAAATATTTTTATTAAGCCGTTAAAAAGTTAAGTTATTTTACAAATTGAAAAAAAATACTTAATATGATCAGAGTCTAAACTTGATTAAGGAGACAATAATAGAAATGAATCAAGTTTTACCATGTCACTGTATTTTTTTTCCTCTTATTTATGAGTTTTTTCTCCATTTAAGAAATAACCGTATTTTTTTATTTTAATTATTTAATGTATCTTATAAAACCTAGATAAAGACATTTACATGTATTATTAATATAATAAAATGATGATTTATTGAATCATATTTTAAGAAGTTCTCTTCTTTATTTCATGTTTTCCTAAGTGTAAATTTTGTTAAAGGTATTATAATGTTTTACTCATATATTATTAACATGTAATAAGAATGTGAAATACTCAATCTCACTTTACAACTATTCATTGTATATATTTAAGATATTGACACTGTCAAAATATATATTATATTTATACATTATATTACATAAGATAATAATACAATATGAACAATACAACTATAATAATAATTTTGAATACTTTTAATAAGATCCTACTAATTATTAATAGCTGTGGTAAATATTGATTTTCATATAACTCTTAAAGCATACTTGCTTAAAAGGAAGAAAGTTTACAATTACGAATATTATCATCAACTTTAAATGGATCTTGTGAAGCATATTTAAAACAATTTTAGGTACAACAATACACAACACAAAGTTGGTTAGTATTTTTACTATATAACTTTCATCATTCTAATTAATATATATCATGCCATTTAAATTATATTTTTTATTGCCAGAAAGAATTTACTTACTAATAATCTAAAAAATTCTTAAAATAGAAAATAATTAATTTATATGTAACTTATTAATAAAATATAACGAAGCAAAGTATTTTTTGAGATTCCTTATATTGATTTTTTCTTATATTAAAAAAAGTACAAATAAATTTTATATATATATATATATATATGGATAGATTAGTAGCAACTTTGGTGAGTTGCTCTAATAATAATTTGATAGGATTGTGATTGGAGCAACTAAGCAATTAAGGCAGAATATGTTGCAAGATGAAGCCATCACAGCATAGAACTTAGTGCCAATGAATGGGTCCCAAATTTTCCCATTCTTTAAGTATTGGGCCCACTTGTCCCTATCATCCAGCTGACAGCTACTTTCTTTATGGGCCTTACCTAAAAGAGCAACCTTTATGACTTTCACCATCAATTTTTCTTATCAGACTACCACACCACCAATTCAAATTTCATTTTAATTCTATTACTCAAATATTATAATAAATCATACTTGTACATATCATGTTTTTTTTTTTATAGAAATACATTATATAATATTTTTTAAACAAATCAAACATGCCAGCATATAACAAAAGTTTGTACAATAACATCCATTTTTTTCTATCACTGTATAAAAAACAACAGCTTCAATTAAATTGACATCCCAGTCTATATCCATCATTTATAACACACCTAAAAAAGCATTAAAGAACAGAAGTGTGAGATTAAACAAAAATTCACTAAAATGACAAACATACAGAAAGGTAAATTAAGATGATTTTTTCAAATAATTTATTTTCAAGAAATTAAGATTTAAAAGTAAATTAGGTATTTGATTTATTTTTTAAAAACAGATTATACTTCTTAAATAAGTGATTTATTTTAAAAAAATGAATATTATAAAAATACTTGTTTCAAATTCAATCAAACTAACCCTAAATCTGTCTAAAACTTCACACAATTATAAATAATCCTCAGAAAATATATTTAATTAACAAGACTGTATATATATAAATTTTATAATCTAATTACTTAAACCACTAAATAGTTTATTATCTGTACATATGAAACTGGAAATTATTACTGTTTAAAAGTTTCAATTTTTAGTAAAATGACTGAAATAGTTTTCTTTCATTTTAGTTTAAAATCAAATTATTCAAGAAAAGGTGTTTAATCAAGGGTATATAAATATTGAAAAAAAATCTGGATGGATGGGCCAAGACTGGGCCCTTTCTCAGAATCCTACAGTCTGTTTCAACCTAGGACGTCATCACGCACTGGCCACTGCCAATACTAGAACTGTATTGGCCATGGCTTCACACACCAAACTTTTAAAAAGTTTATGCTAAATTTGAGATGTTTAATAAAAGTCCAAAAATAAATTAATAAAAAAAATCTTCAGATAAGGTCATGGTAGCAGTGTTGGCTCAAGGGCTAAGCTCCCAAACTCAGAACCATAGCTAAAATTAAAATCATAAGAGCAAAATTAAAAGAAAAAAAGAAAAAACTTTACATAGTTGTACTTGGTCTTGTGTAATCTATAGACATGTAATTCTAAAAAATGTTCTGAAAATACATTTTGTACTTTATTTACTCTAAAAACTTTTGCTCCATATTATAAGAAATTGATCTAGTGGTGTTGAATTTAGCAATTTTATGAAACAAAAAGGGAACAATTGATGGCGAAGGTACCAACCAGATGGGTTTTGTTTTTGACACACTTGAGCACATAGCTGTTTGTTCCATGCACTTTGTGCGAAAAATGTCGTTTTAAGAATTAACCACAAAGTGCCGACATTGCACAGATCGAGGAAGTGCGTCATTTTATGAATAGGTTAGCTTTTTGTGGTTTATTAATTAAAATTTTGGTTTGCTAAGTTTTGTATGTTCCTTCTGTATTCTTCCTCTGAACCAAACATGTGCACACTATTACTATGTGTCGGCAGGTTTCATGACCACAATTTTGTTATCTTTTCTCTTCAGAATTTGTTCAAAACCATTGTTTTGTTTTTTATTCCACACTCGATGGTGACAACTACTGGGTAGGATTTATCAATACAATAAACTATGGAACGAAATCTGTTGAGAAAGCACAAAATCTAGTATTTAATTCTTATTCCAATATCAAACTATTTTTGGCGTTTAAACATTTGTGCTCTCTCTTTCTTTACTATTTTTTTCAGACATATATTACATGCAGCCAAATACCAAGCTCATACTCTAAGAAACTTTTAAATATTGTTCATATGATTTATGGTTTTTTATTTGACAGAAATTGAAACACGCAACTGAGATGTCACAACTAATTGTTGATCCAAGTGTTCATGTACTTAGTTTTTTTTTTTTTTTCTTAAATAAAGTATTCAGTTTTAGTTGTGTGAGTTAAACCAATGACTTCGTCATTTTTCATTATTAATACGCCGTACTAAGAAAAAAAAAATCTTAGATACTTATGGTTAGATATTTTATATGTTAAAGCTAGCTGGATTAACTATAATTACAATATTATGAAGTAGATTAGTGTGTAATTTATAGGATTACGAGTTATTAGTAGAAAATGAAAAAGGTGAAGCTAAAAAATGAAGTGAAAGACAGATAAAGCAAAGGTGGGTGGGAATAGAGAAGGAAGAAGGGAAGAAAGGGACGTAAGTGAAATTGAGGGTGATAAGGATTTGATTATTTTCAAATTTAGTTTCATTAGTGCAATCTTTCCTATGCATTGCATTGCTTTTCAACAATAATGGCAGTTCCTGTAACATAAAAAGCATGTTACCCTGTTAATTAAAAAAATAACAAAAAGTTAATGCCAAGTCTTTTTCATACATCATTTCTTCTCAATATAAACGTGTGTTTCAATTAACTTGACTTAAATTTACTTATCAAAATGTGGGAACCAGTATTTTCTTCAGAAAAAAAAAAAAAAACTGCACTAAGAACTATTCAATCTCAAGCTATATATATGATAATTTATTGACTTTAATAATATTTCTTTAAAAATTTATATGATATTATCGACAGATCATGAAAATTATTTATATTATACTAATTAAACTGATTTAGAATATACTAAACTAGTATGTTTACCTATGCTGCGTACTGAGTGTTTTTTCTAAACTTTTTATATAATAGTGTATATGATAAAAATGAATTTTAATTAATTTATAAAGATATATATTATAAATAAATTGAAATTTGGAGATTTGTTGTGAAAATAATTGTAATTTTTTATGAGTAAATAAAAAAAATTAAAAGGAAAAATTGATAGTTTTCACCTAAAATTGGTAATTATAATAAAAATATTGATCACATTAAATTATGCATAATATTTAAATGTGGTTTTTTTTAAATATATTAATATGTTGTTTTCAATATCACTTCAATTTATTGCAATTCTTTATCAATATAATATTACCTAGTTTTAGTATTTTTAAATGTCAATATTTTTATATATAATATTATATTATTATTTTTCATTAAAAATTTATATGGTCTATAATTATTATTTTTACTTTAATGAATTATTTTATAAACTTTTCATGATTATAATAATATTCTTCTGCTGGTAAAATCCGTATAATAAGAAAAATTTAAAAAGTAAAGGTTACGCTAGACCCTTGAAAATTCTACTTTGATAGTATATACAATAAATTTTAGTTAATATATTATGAAAAACGAAAAAAAACACAAAAAAAGTGAAAATTGAAGTGTTTTAATTAATTTTAAATTTCTTGTAAATATCATTTGATAATAATTATTGAAATAATAATTTTGTTTGTATATATTATTTAATTTATATACACTATTATTATTATTATTATTATTATTATTATTATT
>Ga0099825_1001301_pt1 | contig 31395 bp, 15 predicted proteins | sample SiratroredBW_FD_76838 | JGI IMG/M metagenome (GOLD analysis project Ga0099825, IMG submission 76838) | Root nodule microbial communities of legume samples collected from California, USA - Siratro red BW | ecosystem: Host-associated > Plants > Roots > Nodule | place: USA: California | collected...
ATATATATTTTTATATATATAAAATAAAATAATATATATATATATATATATATATATATATATATATATATATATATATATAATCCAATCAAAATTATTATAAAAATATTTATTGTATAATAATTTAGTTATTTATTATTTTTAATTTATTTTAGTTTTGATATTTAATTTATAATCATAACTTCTTTTAGTTTTTCTTATAACAATTATATAATTTATTTTTTAAATTATTTTAAAATATAAAAAATTACAAAAAATTAATAAAACAATCAAAACTTGTGAGCTAATTGAACTACTCGATTAAGGGTTAATTGAGTATAAGAATAGTGTATACTTTCACTGTTCTTTAGTAGGATTTAGGGTTAATCCAATTTTAGATTTTATTATTAAACTGGTGACAAATTTGATCAAACTTAACGAATACTTATATGTACTCTCTCATAAATATTAACTGATCTAAGTATTAAATTAATATATCGATAATTAAATTTTCAATCTTATATTTTAAACTTTAATCATAATAGACATGAAGAAAACGATTTTAAAATCATAAAAATTACTAATATGATGTCATAAATAATATTTTCAAATTCATGAATTTGATCAGAAATAAATTTATTATTAATAATTTAAAACTCAATTATTTTTTACAAAAATATTTACATAAACCTTTTTTTAGGATATTCATATTTTAATTTAGATATTTCTTATAACTCAACAATAATTTTACTATGACAAAATATCTCATAAAAATTATCATACAAAGCACTTAAAATATATGATGACGTAAGATATCTTTATCAAAAATATCATGTTTAAAAGTAAAAAATATTGAACCATCACTTAATTAATTGTAGAGACCACAAAAAAAAAAACTTATTTCAGTAAATTAAAATTTTATTTATTATTATCATCAAAAGAAAAATAAAATTTTGACGCTTACTTAACAGTGACTTAAAATTCATGACAATCATATGATATAATGTGAGGTTTTCTTGTAATTAAAGTAGTAACAAGAGAGAGGTGAAGTGAGTAACCTGTATTGAGGGTATAAAATTTAGGTTTGTTGTGAAAAGGCGAGGGCATTATGGTAAAAGAATAGAAGTATTTAGTGGTGTTGCAGCGCTGAAAGCCCTTGATATTTTTAGAAATGGATGAATCAACAGTGGGCACGTTCGTGGCACTGTTGAAGCCAACCAGGCATCACCGTTGGCGTAGTATTTTGTTTCTTTCTCCTTTTGTGTGTGGCTTCGCATTCTTCAATGGTAGATATTTTTTTAATATTCATGAATCAAATAATTAACGTCGGAAATAATTTTTGATAAACGATATATTCAAAGAAAATAAATTTTGTTATAAATTGTTTCTTAAACATATTAAGGTATTAACTTTTAGTTTACGGTACGGTTATTAATGAGAAATAATTTATACGGTTATTAATGAGAAATAATTTATGGACTTGTGTTGTGAATGATATAAGTTTTATATATATATATATATAATCTATTGTATATAATTATAATGATACATGCTTTATATATATATATATATATATATATATATATATATATATATCATAGAATGCTTTTACATAAATAATAAAATCTCTCAATTAATTGTTATATCATAAAATTTTCTAAACTTAATTTATAATCGTTAATGAATATTCTTAAATTTTCAAGATTATCGAAAATTAAATTAAAATGAATTAAAGATATCTTCTTTTTATTAGAAGTGTTTCGTCTTACTTTCATTTGCTTAATTAGGACAATCAAGTAACTTTACACATTGTTAAAAATTTAGTTTTCCACGAATGTACAAAGAACATCGAAGTTGTTCGGGATGAAATAATGCATAATCGTCTCTTACCGTCTTATGTTCTTACTTATATTCAATTAGCCGATATTTTCCTCAAGGTTCTTGGTATATATTTTGGAAAACTCTTAGTTAAGTTAGACATTCAATCGAGACTCTCGATACACAGTTTGGGAAACTCTTAGTCAAGTTAGACATTCAAGATTTGCATGTACCAACTTGAAGAGGGTAATTACCTTTATAGGTTAAATACAAAATATGATATTTATGATTGGTATAGCAATCAATTGAGAGATTTGATTATTTATGTATATATATATCTTATAAAAAATAATTACAATTACAAATTAGATTGTTTATATTAAAAAATAATTGTTATAATTCTGTACAATAAAACTACTATAATTCTGCATAGTTTTACATAATAGGTTATATACCTGTGAAGCTTATATTATTCACAAGGAAGTCAATAAATTATTTTTTTAGTTATTAAATGACCAACTCAATATAAAATTCAACTCATTCTAAATAAGATGATTTGAGTTTATATAAATAAGTAGATTTCATTTAATATTTAAAAATATGAGTCGGCTCGGTATATATTAATGAGTTAAATAGACTAATTAACTAAATTTTAAAATAGTTATTTTTAAAATGTTTTTAATTTTTTGTATATATTTAACAAAATACAATATAACATAAAAATTAAATATTTTATATAATACGTAATGCATGATGAATTAAAAAATTGGCTCAACCTCTGTGTGTATATTGTATCTAATTGACTTAATCTGAATGTGTGATAAATAGTCAATCAATAGATTTTGATAGATTATGATAACTTTAGTTTCGCATCACAATAAATTATTTTCATAGTTATTATAAAAGATAATATTTTAACAATTATTTAATGACTATATTATAATAATATGAATAGATCAAATAATAAATAGTACGAAGTTATTATGAGGTTGTATGTTTAAACAAGTTATAAATGTATTATTACTGTTGAAAAGATTGACATAAAAATGTTCAATAGTTATTAGTATATCTTATAACATAAATAGTTAATGTTTTTTTAAGTAAAAAGTATTTAATTATGAGATATAATAAATCATATTATTCAATTATTTTCTCTAAAATATATTATATTTTGACAAATATAATGAAAAAGAAATAAATATTTATATAAAAGATAAAAAAATATCACTATATTTGTAATAACAAATTTAAAAATGAAAATAAAATGTATCAAAAAAATAAAAGATAAATCACACTTAAAAATTATTATTTCCATAGTAAAAGTCACATAATAAAATATATGAATATAATATTAGAATATTATAAATTAATTAATTTAAAATTATATATACAAAATTTAAAAATAAAAAAAATCCAGAGATCACCCCACCCCACAACACGAACCCGTCTTTGTGTGCTTTTGTAATTAGAAATTAGCCAGAATAATTTATATTTTCTTGTGCTATCGAAATAAATGTGATTATTGATATTATTTTCATTCTTTTATTCTCTCACGAGTTTCTTTTAACTTACTATTTTAGAGAACTTTATTATTTCTAAAAAAGGTAATACACGATAATTATGTATTTGCACAAGACTTTAAGAAAAATTAAATTATAAAAATAATTTAAGAATTAAAATATTTTTATGTACATTTATTTATTAAAACATTAGCGTAAAATAAAAAAGAATAAAGTGGGAAAAAAATAACACTTTCGACATTGTAGAACGAAAAAAATACTTTGAAATAAAAACTATTAAAAAGGTAATTATGTTTTTTTTTTTATCTGAGGCCAATAATTGAAGTGATGTAGTCTAAGGCGATAAGCACAAAACTTTCATTTTTTTTTTTCTCCAAAGCATGGATAAACTTTTATTTTATTTATATTTTGAGAGAGGGAGATGAATCCGTTTTGCTTGTGAAGTTTAGTTTGCTTTATTATCCTTAGCTACAATTGCAAGGAATATCTTTATCTTTCTTAACTATTTGTGTGATACGACAAATATGTAGCAACAATTATCATTCAACTTAACTTTCTATTCTAAGGCCTCTAATAATATCTTCCAACACCATTGATTAATGTTTATTATTAACTCGTACACGTGCCTCCTATTCATTTGTCCACTTTGGAGCCTTCTTCATTATTATTGTTGCACACAATCTTTGGATATCCTAAGTCACCCTGCAAAAAAGGGAATCTCCACATTCAGCCAATGGAACAACATAATTGGACACTTTCCTTTTCACTTGAGACAGCATAATAACATGAATAGAGTAAAGAAAATTGGAACAATTTTTGAATGGTTTTGGTTTGAACTTGCTTACTTGGAACAATCCATGCTATCAGAGATGGGAAAGCTGAGGGTGATGTTGCACATATGGGGAAGATCTTGGATCTTGGAGGGCACCAATGGTGGTGTCATTCCCTTAACCATGACCTCAATGCACCAACAAATGGTCCTGGGGCCAATCCCATAAAGGGCCAATGTGTTAAGCTCCACCACATGTTGGCAGCATCTTCTTGAGGGCATAGTGAATTTTGGATCCCCCACAAGAAATTCCAAGCAATTGGGGAAGTATTCAAATATAGGTGTACAAACAGAGAAAGGTGAGGCCACAGCTTCTTCTGCCTCACCCATGTGTGATGCAGAAACCAGAGATAGTGCTAGTACTAGGATAGGAGTCATAGCCATTGTGCAAGATGAGCTTAATGCTTAGATGCTTTTTATTAATTTATAATAACTATAACCCCTATTATATCACAGAATTTCAGCAAAATACCATTTTGGTTGTGAAACTCTATTTTGATAACACTGTGCATTCCCAAAGAATAAGCAAGTTTTGATTTTGGAAATACATTTGTCACCCCAGAAAAGACATGCCACATTTATGTTCCTTAAAATCCTAAAAACGGTTGAATTTTACACTTTCCAGCACCAGAAGCAAAACTCATGTAAACTGTATTTTGTTCCAACATGCAAATAAATAAGAACTCCAATTGCTTGTACCAAATGTCACTGCCATTGCAGATTCTTAGATTCGGTTAGCCACGACTCTTTCCAAGTTGCCCTATTGTTTCACATTCTTTACTAATGATTCCACTTGAACAGTGAATAATTGAACTTAAGGTAGGTTCATAGAATTTAACAAAACAAAGATTATTTGGACCTTCACCTGACCAATATATTTATATATATACTTTTTTCCTTTCACCATCAACTCTTTCTATAAAGGTGATTGTGCTGAAGCTATCATGTGACAGTAACCTCTGAACAACTGCATTATGAGTTGTACATTATAGCGATGTGGATATGGTGGTGATGGTCGGTGCACTAATGCGATAATTTCAGATTAATTTCTCACCACGTAAACAAAAGATATTGATGTGTTAAATTATATTTGAACTATATAAAATGAAGGGTCATTGCATGTGAAGTGGGAAAGCAATGTGGCGTTATTTATGATGAGATGGTGAAGTGGTTCAGGTCAAAGAAACTAATCCCATAACTTGATACCCTAAAGATTAGTTTGGTATTATGATATTCAAGTTAATTGATTTAACTACAATATACTTTTCTTTAACATATTACATACGGAACTGCAATGTGCTAAAGAATATCAGGTAGTCAAATTATTTATAGATGAACAAGATTCATGAATACAGACAACACAATTTATTCTCTAATTAATTTGTAGGTTTTACGACTATGGCCTAATTTTCTATAGCATTTAGCGCGTAAGCACGGAATTAGCATTAAAATTTAATCATTGATAGACACAGGTTTAGATGGACCTAGACACTGTAAAATACATCATTCATCATTACGTGGTCAAGATAAAGGTAACAAATTGTTAATGAAAAGAAATTGATCCAGCAGAGAAAAAATAGACTCACATGAGTTCAATTCTCGTTGTAAATATCAAATTAAACATTATTTTTTTATTTTAAAGTCTGTGTTGATCTTAATAACAAATCTAGAAGACTAACTCACCTAAAATTTTAGTTACATAAAAAGATTTAAATAAAGTTCATATTGTTGAAACATTTTGATTTTTCTTTTTCAAATTGAATACTGAATAAATATTTTTATGTTTTCTAAATACTATTTTTTTAAGATTCTCATTATTTTAGTTTTTTATTACCATGTTGATATGACTTTGATATAGAGTGAACATTATATGTTATACATTTTTAGTTAGAAAATTCACAAATAATGATGTTTTAATTTGAGGCAACACGACCATGTTTTATTTAGGATTGTTTTAAGTAAAATAAACTAAAAAATAATAATTGCTGATGAAAAAAAGAAGAAGAACAATTTATAAGGAGACAAAAAGATTTAGGGTGTACATTGAATGTGATAGACAAATTCTAGGATTGTAACTCATATGTGGGTAGAGTTACTGTTTTTTGTCTATGTGAAGTCGACATAATTGCAAGTTAAATTTATAAAATTGCAAGTTAAGTTTGTTCTCATTAAAATAACTTTGTATAATAAAAAAAGAGATCTTAAACTTTTCAAAATTTTGTCACTATTTATTATTGTCTTATTAGGAATAAAACAATAAAAGATATGAGAGAGAAAAAAAAAATAACACAAGAATTTAATATGATTTGTTACATAATGTGTATACCTACATTATGACTATATTAAAAAGTATTTAATTTTGGTATGTTTAAAAGCTTTACAATGTGTTGCTTACATAAAAAATAATATCTCTCTATTATATGATGTGTGATTAAAATCAAACTCCACAATACTAACATGTCCTCATTTGATCATAACATGTCCTTATTTGATTATCTTGTTGTGGTAGAAAATACATATTATCACTCAATAGAAAATAAAATAGTCATCTTTTATTAGTTTTGAGTTTTTTTTTTTTTTTATATTTTATTTTTTAAGGTTTCGAAGAAATGAGTTTAACATTACAAGTTTAATATGGTAAGAAATTAGTGCGTCACCCTGTGGTAACAAATATTATGAAAAAGGACATTATACCCAAGCAAGTGGTCTTACTTCGATTAGTGATATAGTGAAAGACAACTTACAATGTAAAAGTAAATTAGTAAATATAGAATATAGTGATTGACACAAAAAGTAGGTTTAAAGAATTAATTGGAGATAAGGATTGTAGCTAACTAGTTAATATTGTTGTAAGTCATAATTACGAAGGTCTTTATGGATGATGCTAATATGAACCATGTAGAGGTTAAACAATGTGAGAATTTATATAATGAGAAAATGCAGGTTTGATTTGAAGATAGTGAGAAGGAAATAGTGGGTGGAGAGAATAATGAGTTCACTAATGTTAAGCTAAAATAGAAAAGAAAAAAATATTTGCTAACATTAGTGATGAGTTACATGTGACATTAGTGGTAACTATATCATTGAGGAATTGCATAATGAGCAATAAGCATGTGAAACAATGAGATAGGGATGTTAGAAACAAATTTTCAAGATTTAAAAAAGAAGAATTGTGTAAAGATTTTGACTTCAAATTTGGTATAAATTTTCAATTTGTTGAAGAATTTAGAGAGGTTATAGGAGAACATACAATTTTATATGGTAAATATATTAAAATGAAATAGAGTGTAAGCAAAATGGTTGTAAGGTTCTTTATCACTATAATAGAGTGGGTATGAGTTTCACTTTTCAAATGAAGAAATGGAAATCAAAACATTCATGTGGTTGGATATTTAGTTGGTCAAACTTGCAACAGAAAAGGTAAGACCAATTATGAGGTTAGGTTGTTATGAATGATGACACATATAGGCAATACTCATTGTTTATGTGATATTTTGAAGAGTTATTGTAAGTAAACAATCACAATATCGAAGGTTTATCATTTGATCATTTTTATATATCCTTAGATGGATAAAAGGTTTCATTGAAGACTACACACATACCTATCATAGGTCTAGATGAGTGTTACTTGAACAATAATTATGGTGGACAACTTCTGGTTATTGTTGTTAGAGGTAATGATCATTTAGCATATGTTCTAATTCAAACTAAAAGCAAAGAGATTTTAATCCTTTTTATCACTTTCATCAATTGTTTAACTTGTTTTTCCTAAATCCATATTTGTGTTTGAACTGGTATAATAGTATTTTCATTTTCTTTAACCTTACTCTCATACTCTTTTGTTTGGAAAACCTACATTTCAATCCAATCGTCCCCCACTTCCTTCACAAATTAATTTCTACAAATTTTCATCTCAAATGAAGAAATTGTGTTTTACACTCTTAAAAATTAAGAGAATATCCTGTTAGGCAAAAAACACAAACAAACCTAAAAAGGTATACAACTCATTACCAATATATACAACACATCTCCAATATTTTTTTCTTAGATTATTCTCACACCATGACACGAACGGTATAACTATAGTTTCATACTTGCAAACATTTCATTCAAGAAGAATAAGAAGGAGCTATTGCAATGTTTGACAAAGAAAAAGTAACTCAACATCAATAAATAACAAACATCTATCACTATCACTCAAGAACAAGTTCTTTTTATAGTCACACAAGAAATAAAGAATGTAGGATTCTTAACTACCCTTTCAGATAAAATGACAACATATAATTCTAACAAACTCTTGTTATAGTTACACAAGAAATAAAAATATAAAATTACTAACTCTCTTTTCGCATAAAATGACAACATATAACTCTAACAAACTCTTGTTATAGTCACAAAAAAAATAAAAAATATAGAATTTCTAACCCTTCTTTTATATAAAATGACAACATATAATTCTAATAATCTTAAACCTTAAACGATATACTTATTCTTTTTCAAAATAAATAATAAATAATAAAAAAGTTCACCACGATCCTAAAAACTACATTAACACACTAACAAAAAGATAAAAAAAAGCATTGAAAAAATATATTAAATAAAGAAAAGTATAATTTTTTATTGTATGCTCAATTGAAAAAAAAATCAAAAAGTTATTGGTAATTTAAAATTGATTTAAACCCTTTTGGTTCAAATTAGTATCTTATTATTTTTCTTAATTCAAATAACTCATTTTCTTACTTTTTTTTCTTTTTTTTCCTTCTTATTTTTTGTTTTTTTATCTCCAATCCAAATGAAAAGTTGATGATGTAGGCTTTTAAACTTGCGTAGACAAATTCAATTACGATAAGTGAGTGAAGTTGTAAAATAAAAATTGACTTCTATGAAAAGCCAATTATGAACTGACTTCCATCAACAGCAGGTAGTTATTTCTTACATTGTTTCATTATGTCTGCACTGTGATTAACAAAAGCTGCACTATGATTAACCAAAATCCTAAAAAAATATGTCGTTATAGCAGAAAGGAAAAGAGTGCAGCCAAAATACAGAACTTTTTGAAGTTTAAGACATTATATTTTTTTTAAGTTTTAAAATAGATAATGATAATTTAGAACTGAAATGTAATATGATAAGATATTATATTACTTATTGAAGATAATACTTATTACATCTGTTCAAATATACAGGAGGATTTCAAAATAATTTATTTATAGGTACTGAAGAAATTGTCACTAACGAATGTAACAGTGAATTTGGTTTGGTGTCCAACTTTAAGCCCAAACTTTAGAGACTGACTGATATAAAGTGGATTGGGTGAAAACAGAATGGGAGGCGCTTCTTCCTCCATGTTTTTCTTCCTGCACCCTCTCTTAAACTCTAAGATCTTAAAATATCTTTCTAAAATTTGTATTTTAAATTATATAATTTAAAATAAAAGTTATATTTTAGAGTGCATATTTTGGAATAAAAAAATTATTATATTTAAATTAATTTAGAATATAAAAATTTTATATTTCAAATTATGTATTTATTTCAGATTATGAATCTAAAATATACAAAATATGATTAAGTCATAAGTGTTATTTGTGAAACTGTTGTTATGACTATTTTGATGATGGTTTTTCTAAGTTTGTTTTTTTTTTAATAAGATTGGAGCATTCTTTAAATATTTTCATTAATTATATTTTTTACTGTTAAAAAAAATGAATTTAAAATACAAAAAGGTAAAAGTGAAGTATGACTGAGAAAATGAAGAAGATGAAGAATGAAAGATAATATTTTTATTTTCCGTATGGAGGTGCAGAAAGAAGGCATGGAGTTGTAGAAAGAATTTGCCTAGAATGGGTTGCAAATATAAGTAGACAGGCCTTTGATCAATTTGTAAGTAGTTTATCTTTCTTGTTTTATTTTATATGAGAAAGTGTTATATTTTCAGAGAAATGTCAGTAGTATATTTCTAGCTCGTAAAATTTAAATAAATATATTTTGAGTCCATGAAATTTAAGATAAACGGATCCATTTAAGTTATAAATGGAATAGAATCACGAAAAGAAAGAGTAAAGCAAATCAACGCAAATGAGCATAGGCTAAATCGTAATCTTAGAAACGTTCATGATACTTTGACATTTTCTTTATAACCAGTATACAACTTTATAAATTATTATTTTATTATAACATTGTATTTACATTTATAATATTGTCCTAATATAATATTTCATCATTAAATTGTAAAATGAATGTAAGTGAAAAGGGTAGCCATCAAATAAACTTTTTACGTAAAAAAAAACCGTCTTGGATTGACTTAGAACATCTATCACATGCTACCGATTTTGCTAATAAATGATAGGTGAATCTCTTCCCATTTGTTGGAAGTGCAAATTTAAAAATTTGCCAGAAAATAAATCTCAGTTTTGGTCCATTATTGTGAAATTTAATGATACTTTAATATTGTTAAATATTTGTTTTTTCTTAATGGTAGATGAATTTTTCTCTCTCTTAAATTTAAAAATTATTCTTTAATTCTTTCAATTAATAAAAATTCTTAATCTTTCTAACTTAGTGACAAATTCTTTTAGTACTCGTATTGTTTTAAAAATAAGTTGATAATTTTTAAAGTCTTGTTAAATAAGAGAAAAAGTAACGTGATTAAGAAAAACAGCCAGGTGGAAAAAAACAAGAAAGAAAGAAAAGAAAAGAAAGGATGAAAAAAAAAAATACAATTAGAACTTCAGACTTTTAAACTTATACCACAATGCAAGAAGAAAAAGAGAACTAGATTATAAAAAATGGGGTTAAAATATATTGCTAACATTTTTTTATAAATATTGAAAACGCCATCAATTCTGAACTTCTAATACAGTATAATGTGTCAATTGTACAAGTTGACCACAGTCGTTCACATTAATGTGGATCGTATTTTATTAAAAGAGTCCTAAGTTTGGATATGGAGTTGAGTATAAATCAACAGTAATTAACGTTTGAGTAAAATATCTAAAAATTAAAAAAAGTATAATCATAAATTATAATGAAAAGTTTAAAATGTCAATACTTAAGCAGGAAAATATTCCATGAAAGCAATTAAAAATAATGAAATATCTTTAATTATTATTCTTTTCAACACAATTAGATTTTAAAATGTGAATAATAAATTACTGCATATGTCGATGTTAACCTAATTTCCTAACTCAAATGTAAAACTCATTATCCTCACATTTTTGTGTGAAATAGAATCCATGGTCAAGATTCAATACAAGACTATAATGATCTGTCACCTTCCAGAAGGTTCTGATTTCATTTTCAGAAAAAAAAAAAAAAAACTATGTGGTCTATATAGTGTTTCACCTTTTTTAGTTAGACAAAAATATTAGGGATACCGAATTAAAAAAAAAAATCTTTTAAAATATTTTTATAAATTTTGATAAAAAAATCCCTTTTAATTTTTAATCAATGCCTTTAGAGTAGAACATAAGTGGCGTGTGAATATTACACCACGTGGCATGCTTCTCACAATTATTGTATTTGGCTTACTTTCAACCAAGTCACAACCAACAACCAACACACATGCAGCACATGTACAACATTTTTTTTTTTTAATTTTTTGTATTATTTAGTAATTATGTAATAATTTACATATATAAGATAAGATAATGTCGGAAACATTATAAACCAACCATGAAATCTTTTTCACTTTTATATATATATATATATATATATATATATATTATTTACAAGTAACTCTACATCAATAAATTATTAAGAATTGGTATTCAACCTTTAGTGCCACACAAACCAATAATGATATGACTAATGTGTTGATATCAATATGATGTCCCTAATCAATATCCTGTTAACATATTTGGTTAAATAATTAATGATGAATTAACAGATGAGTTATTATAATAATGATTGGAGAAAACATTATTTCAAAAAATAACATCTTTTAAAAAAACCTTTGTAGTCATAAATATTTAACTAGTGTTTTAATCAATTAAGAGTTTAGAGATTGTGTAATGAATTTGAATAAAAAATTGATTGAACAATAATGTATACCACTTAATAATAACTGTGAATGAAGTCATATCTCTCTCATCACCAATCTTATATTTGTCAAATATTTATTGATTAACTTAGATTGGAATTATAACAGGTGACACTATCTTGATTGCAAAATTATATACCCAATTCTACCAGGTTTTAAATTGGTTTGCTTAGAATAGATTTAGATGTTTTTAATGGGTAAAACGATATAACTTTTCTAATAATTTTCTTATCAATTCTTCTACTATCATATAAAAAACCATTCAATGAAAATGAAAAATATATAATGTCTTAAAAGATAAAATACATTTAATATTTATCATAAACAAACAATTAGTAAGATATAATTTTGAAATGATTAATTTTAGTATAATTCTTGAAGTAATTATATATAACTTGTAATTAAATAACCATATAGAGACTCTTAATGCTGTAAGTATATATACCATTACTCTGGTTCAATTTTCCCAATTTTCCCACCCCATTGATAGCAACATTCTCAATGAATCCAAATCCATTGTCAGGAGTTCTCAATTCATATTTTTCCATGACAAATTACTATTACATGATGATATGAAATATTTTTTGAACTCAGTCATCAATTCTTTAAATAGTTGACTGGTGCTAATATCATAATTATGCTCTTAATATATGTAGTTGCGGGGATACCAAGCAGTCAAAAAGATGGTACTCTACATTTCTTAAATTATATAAATAATTAATTCCATTACTTTATTAATCACATTTTTTTAATTATTCTCTCACCTAATCTTTCTAATACAAACGAAACTTCCTTTTTTTAGCAGACAAGTAACGTTACACGCTCTCATTATCTTAGCTCCACAGATTCCTATATCTTTCACACAAACCTTCTCTCTCTACCTCAGCCGCCGCCTTAACCTCCGTTCATGGCGTCTTTACCGTCGGGTCTCGCCAACGGTGTCTCGAAGGGCTTTGATTTTACTTCTGGTGACATCCTTTGTTCCCACCAGGACGACAATACCAACAATTCTTCTTCTAACGGCATTTTCATCGATCCCGCCAAGGTAACATAAGCATACCCATGATGGTTTTCCTTGTTGACTTTTCGTTTTTCGCCCTTTAAAGGCAAATTCCGAGTCTGGGTATGAGCAAATGGCTAGGGTTTTGGGAAAGTTTTCATTTTTGGCACTATTTTGTGATCACGGGTGGGGTGCTATATCTGTTTTTCTTTTGGGTTTTTACAAGCTTCTTTCACTCGCCGCTGCAATGGAAATTTGGTTGTTTTATTTTAGTATGTTGGTGCAATGAAATGGAAGTCTTATTTTTGTTGAGTAGATGCATGGATACATGAGATGGTTAATTACAGCACGATGAAAATAAATATATAGGTTGATCGAGAATAAACCTATGAATCTGTGTTTCTAATACGGTTTGAGTTGGGAGAGGTGCTCTACAGTTTTAGGCATCGATGCGAGAATGACGAGGCTAACTGGTTGGCAGTGAGAAGAATGAAAGAAGAATTTGTGTTCAAGTGTAGAAAGGGTAGCTTTGTGCGTATTGTGCTATAAAGATCCTATCCATTGGTAGTTTTGGTAAATTGATTGATGAAAAATGGCTGGCTGTATGTTTGATGTACCCATTGGACTTTTCTTTATCATGTTTTGTTTTAACTCATTATTGATCTGGTTTGCCTTGTTGGTGGGGTAAAGCTTTTTGTTATTGTTTTGAGTGGTCAATGGTCAATATTAGGTCAATTAAACTTAATTATATCATGCAAATTTATTGGCAAAGATCGAAGTAGAAAAAAAGAAAGACATGGTGAGTTTAGGGGGGAGACTTATGTCAACATGCTTATTTTAGTGTGATAATAGTAGATGAACTTCTTCAGCGAGGATTGACAGGCATTACTTTTTTCCCTCGAGAAAAACAAAGTGGCATCGTAGGCTAATTGTGTTTAGAGTTGTTCTTGTGGGTAGTTTGAGTTTCTTTTATTTTAGGGTTGTTCTGCTTGCTTTATTCTAAATAGTTTTGACCATTCTCAAACTGAACATTTCTTAGATGGGTTTTTGTACTTGCAATCATAATGGACCACATGTACTTTTTATGCCTCCCGAGTGGTTCTGGATCTCAAATCTGGAAATTCTACCCTTTTTCGTAGGATTTTCACGCATCAAGGATGGCAAGAACATCCATTGTTCCTGCTACTGCCTATAGTTCGTCTGAAGATTCTTTGGGCCAGGATGTGATTGCTACTGTTGAGAAGAGTATGAAAACACATACTGATATCCTTATGCAGTTTCTTGAGGGAATCAGTTCAAGGCTGTCAAAATTGGAATTGTATTGTTACAATCTTGACAAATCGATTGGAGCAATGCGATCTGATTTAAACAGTGATCATGAAGAGGCAGATTCAAAACTCAATTCTATTGATAAACACCTTCAGGAAGTAAGTTACATTTTTAATTGATAGAATATGCAATGTCCTTTTAAGTTAGCTTGATTCTCCTTTTTGATCTGCTTGATTTATAGCTTTGTCTTAGAGTGAGAAAATATCTCTCTGGTGGATGAGTAGCTCAACTATGTGTTCTCATCCTGTATGGTAAACATTAAAATGAAGTCCTAGCCTGCTGGGGATAATTTTTTATTCAGCAGTAGAAGCTCTTTTTCCGTTCAGCTGGACAATATCTTCTATGTATCTTTACACCGAAGTACTCAACTTGCTTGTTTTGTAATTCTTTCCAATATTAAATTATTAATATACTTTGTTCTTCAAGGTTGTTAATTAGAAAACTAATATGTTGTTGTTGCTAAATTAACAATCATTTATTGCTGACAGAAAAAAAAAAAAGATTCACTTACTGGTAGAAAAACATTTTTTTTCGCTGATATTCCTACCATCATGAAATTTATGCTGTTGAGGTAGGTGGAAGTATACTAAGTTATAAACATTAAGCTCGGATTAGCCCTTTATTAACATCACTATCATGTTGCATGGAGTTGTTCACTTTTTGGCTGGCTGCATATACTTTGAGAGTAGACATAATTTTGCCATGTATTAATTTTCTTGTGTTGCTGATGTAGGTACGCAGGTCTGTACAAATTTTGAGAGACAAGCAAGAGCTGGCTGAGACTCAGAAAGAATTAGCCAAGCTTCAACTTATTCGTAAAGAATCATCATCCTCAAGCCATTCGCAGTCTAATGAAGAGAGGTCTTCACCTTCTTCCATTGATCCAAGAAGAACTGATAACGCATCTGGCACACAGAACCTAGAGTTAGCTCTTGCTTTACCTAATCAAATTGCCCTCCGGCAACAGCCTGTGTCATCTTCCTATCAAGTGCCAGCCCCAAATGTGAGCCTAGCCACTCAACAACCTCGTCATTACCTGATGCCACCTACCGCTTCCAATCCACAAGCTCGGAATCAATATTTGCACTCTGATCCACACTATCGAATTCCGCCATCGGCATCATCGTCTCCGGTAACCCAATCCCCACCCGTGCAACAATTACCTCAGTATCAGCAGCTACAGCACCAACAAGTGCAATGGCCTCAACAGTTACCACAGCAGGTGGATATCCAACCTCCACAACCACCCTCAATTCAGTCTCAAGTAAGACCCCCTGTGGCAAATGTTTATACTCATTATTCTACCAGCCAAGCTACAAATCATCTTCCCACAGAAACACCACCGAACAGCATGCCAATGCAATTGCCTTATTCAGGGGTTCCACCTCGAGTATCCAGCCATGGTGATGTCCTACCACATGGATACGGTGGAGGTGGTAGAACAGTTCCACAACAACCTATGCTCCAGCACATGAAGGGCTCTTTTTCAGCACAGCCAGGTGATGTGTATGGAAGTAGTGGGATCTACACCACTCATCCTCCTGCTAGTTCCTTCATGGTGTATGATGGTGAGAATGCAAGACCACATTATCCGTCACAACCTTCTCATACTACTCAAGGTGAATATCCTCCAACCAGTGCTTCCCTTCACAACACTGCACCACATAATCATATGGTTCAGAGCTCTAGCCAGTCACAGTTTTATCGTATCAATCCCAACAATGAACTGATTGAGAAATTTGTGAGCATGGGATTTAGAGGTGATCATGTGGTAAGCACGATCCAGAGGATGCAAGAAACTGAGCAGCCTATAGATTTTAATTCTGTACTTGACCGGTTGAACGCCCATAATCCCCAGAGGGGATGGTCAGGGTAAAGTACCTGTACTGCACATACCGTTTAAACAATGGTGTGCACCAAATTTGGTTTGAACAGCATGTCCAGTGTAAACAATGTTGTCAAGGACTGGGAATGCTCTGTTCAAACTCTCAAATCACTGCGTGTTTTATTATGCATGTAATAGTAAACTTTGATGTAATGGGTACGGTATATATAATGTTTTAGAAATCAGAATTATTTATTATACAAGATTAAATGGTGATTCAGTGAATGGAATTATAGGAAGCCATTTGTTCACAACGAAGTTAAATTGTTCGAAATCAACCTGTTAAAAGTAATACCTGTGTCTGTAGCGATGTTTAATCAAACACAGTGCGTGCTGTATATATGTTTGAGGTGTGAATTCTGGACCCTAGTCATTGAGCTACAATATTGACCAACTTTGTCAAACTAAACCCAAACTCTTCAAAGAGCTTCCATAATATTTCTTCTCTTGATTTCCATCTCTTGTTTTGTAGCATCTATGCCCATGTATTCTTGTTTTTTTGTCACTGTGTAAACCAACTGTATAGAAAAGAAATACAAATGTCAACCTAACTTTTGGTGCTTATTGGAAGGAAAAGGAAAAGAGAGAGAGAGAGAGAGAAACATAAAATAGAAAAAACTAATTAGTCAGTGTATAATGTGATTCAAAATAAGAAATAAATATATAAAAGCTACATTACAAATATATAAAGTGTGCTAATATATCAACCAAACTGTATATATTTATTTATGGCGTTAATGTAATAATTTATCGACTCATTAATCGAACATAACCACCGTTCAATTTCTTAATGAGACAGATACTTAAAAATGTTTAACTATTTATTTAACACTTATAATTAAAAAAATTATTTTAGTTTCTACAATTCAGAATATTATTTTAATCTTCATAGATATTATTTTAGAAAATTAGTCTTTGTCATAATCTTACAGGAAGTAAAAATGATTAAAAATTTGAAGAGAAACTAAAATGTAACGGCAGTTTTCAAAATATGAATTTAAAAAAGTAAAATTAAGTAACAAATTTTTGAAATAAGTTTAATAGGTTTTTTATTATGATCATTTTCGATTTCATTTTATACAAACGTTCTTAATTAAATATACAATTCTTTTTTTTATCAAATTGATGATAAACCATGTTAGAATAATGAGAAGTGACTGACAAGTTATCATGAATTTTGAGCAAAAGGATTACTTTTATTAGTCTTCTTATACAGTGGTGTATCACACTACGAACATTAGTAGGACAATTTGAAAACAAATAATTGTAACAGGTACAAAAAATTATTAAACCTTTATAATTAAAAAAAGAAAGAGTGATGATATTTTCACGCCTCTGATATGTATAAACCAGTACATAATTTTATATTTTGTTTTTAATTATATATTTTTAATAATTTATTAAGTATATTATTTATTACTAAAAAAAAGTTTTTATTTAAAATAATTATGGAAGTAATAATACATTTTCCTTTTCCTTTTGGTTTGGGAAAAATATAGGATCTAACTAACTAACTAACCAGTCTTTTGATGTTTTGGCGCTAATGGTGACACTGGCAGCTCAGTGTTGTAGATCCTCATTCTTGACCGTCACATGCCTAACACTCGTCACCACCGCCACCAGGTCGTCCACCCCTACAACATCATCCCCCTCCACAACCCTTCCATCGACCACCCTTCCCTCCGCTTCCCTGAGGTTCAGGCCGCCGTCGCCGCCCTTCGTTCTGTCGGCGACCTGCGCCTGCCCCCGCAATGGCACCCTGATATGGACCTCCTCGACTGGCTAGGCCTCTTCTTTGGCTTCCAAAACGACAATGTCCGCAACCAGCGCGAGCACCTCCTACTCCACCTGGCCAATGCCCAGATGCGCCTCTCCTCTCCCCAAGAAACCCTCGACGCTTCCCTCCTCCACTCCTTCCGTTCCAAACTCCTCCGTAACTACACCTCCTGGTGCTCCTACCTCGCTGTCAAACCCGCCGTCGACCTCTTCCACCACCCCTCCAATAACTCCCCCTCCGACCAGCGCCGCGAACTCCTTTACGTCTCCCTCTACCTCCTCATCTGGGGCGAGGCCGCCAACCTCCGCTTCCTCCCCGAATGCCTCTCCTACATCTTCCACCACATGGCCATGGACCTCAACAAACTCCTACGACACCATGATGACGGTAACAACCTCCATCAACAGTCACTTCACGAGCAGAGCTTCCTCGACTGCGTGGTGCAACCGATTTACGGAATCCTACTGTCCGAGGTTGAGAGTAGTAGGAACGGAACCCTGCCTCACTGCAAGTGGAGAAACTACGATGACATAAACGAGTTTTTCTGGGACAAACGTTGCTTTGAGAAGCTCAAGTGGCCTATTGATACTGGGAGTGGTTTCTTCGACAAGCGCGTTGGGAAGGTTGGGTTTGTGGAACGACGGTCGTTTTGGAACTTGTTTAGGAGTTTCCATAGGCTTTGGGTTATGTTGGCTCTGTTCCTTCAGGCTGCGCTGATTGTTGCATGGGAGGATAAAGCCTATCCTTGGCATGCATGGGAGGATCGTGACTTGCAGGTTCGGGTTTTAACCATCTTCTTCACGTGGACTGCTCTCAGGCTTTTGCAGTCTTTGCTTGACATAGTGATGCAATGGAGGTTGGGTCTGAAACATCGATACTTTCCTTTGTTTCATTTCATGCATTCATACATACATGTATCTATCCCACGTACCTTGCATGCATTATAACATGGCAGGTTGGTTTCCGTGGAGACAATTCGACTTGGAGTGAAGATGGTGCTAAAAGCCGTGGTTGCCGCGGCATGGTTCATTGTGTTTTTCGTTTTTTATAAGAAAATATGGGAACAAAGACACCGTGATGGACATTGGTCTGTTGAAGCAAACAAGCGGCTGTTGAATTTTCTAGAGATTGTTTTTGTTTTCATGATTCCGGAGATTTTGGGTTTGGTACTTCTTATTCTTCCTTGGGTCAGGAATTTTATCGAGAATAAGGATTGGAGGGTGTTTTACGTGCTGTCCTGGTGGTTTCAAAGCAGCACGTTTGTTGGTCGTGGATTGAGTGAAGGACTTATGGACAACATTCGGTACACCTTGTTCTGGGCTGTGGTTCTGGCCTCAAAGTTTTCTTTCAGCTACTTTTTGCAGATTAGGCCAATGGTTCCTCCATCGAAGATGATTTTGAACCTTAAGGATGTCAATTACCTGTGGCATGAGTTGTTTCGAAAAGGTAATTGGTTTGCTCTCGGGTTACTGTGGCTTCCCGTTATTTTGATTTATCTGATGGATATTCAAATATGGTATTCAATATATTCATCTTTGGTTGGGGCGAGTGTAGGGTTGTTTGCACATTTGGGTGATATTCGGAGCATGCAACAGCTGAAGTTGAGGTTTCAGTTTTTCGCTAGTGCAGTTTTGTTTAATCTAATGCCAGAGGAACAGTTGTTGAATGCTAGGAGAACATTGAGTAGCAAAGTTAGGGATGCGATTCGCAGGATGAAGCTAAGGTACGGGTTTGGTCAGCCTTATATGAAGCTTGAGTCTAACCAGAGTGAGGCTAATAAGTTTGCATTGATATGGAATGAGGTAATTATGTCTTTTAGGGAGGAAGATATCATATCTGACCGAGAGGTTGAGCTTCTGGAGCTGCCAAAAAACTCTTGGAACATAAGGGTTATTCGTTGGCCATGTTTTCTTCTTTGCAATGAGTTGCTACTGGCGCTCAGCCAGGCTAAAGAGTTATCTGATGTTTCTGATAAGAGGCTCTGGAGGAAGATGTGCAAGCATGAGTTTAGGCGATGTGCTGTCATTGAAACCTATGATAGCATCAAGCACTTGCTTCTTCAGATTATCAAACCTGACAGTGAAGAGCATTCTATTGTGATGGTTCTGTTTCAAGAAATTGACCACTCTATCGAGCTCGGGAAATTTACTGCAGTTTTCAAAACCACTGCACTTCCCCAACTCCATAACAAGTTGATAAAATTTGTGGAGTTATTGAACAAGAAACAAATAGATTGTAGCAAAATAGTTAACACCCTTCAGGCCCTTTATGAGATTGTTGTCAGAGATTTTTTCAAGGAGAAAAGGAATAATGAGAAACTTAGGGAGGACGGTTTGGCTCCACAAAATCCAGATTCTTCTGAAGTTCTACTTTTCGAGAATGCCATTCGGTTGCCTGAGACTATCAATGAGAACTTCTACAGACAGATTCGACGCTTGCTTACTATTCTTACATCTAGAGATTCAATGCAAAACGTCCCAGTTAATCTTGAAGCAAGGCGGAGGATTACTTTCTTTACTAATTCGCTTTTTATGAACATGCCCCATGCCCCCCAGGTTGAGAAAATGATGGCTTTCAGTGTTCTAACACCTTACTATAGTGAAGAAGTAGTTTACAGTACAGAACAGCTGAGAGTTGGGAACGAAGATGGGATATCAACCCTGTACTATTTGCAGACTATATATGACGATGAGTGGAGGAATTTTATGGAGAGGATGAGGAGGGAGGGGATGAAGAATGAAAGTGATATATGGACTGATAAACTTGAAGATTTGAGGTCTTGGGCATCCTATAGAGGTCAGACACTATCAAGGACTGTTAGAGGAATGATGTACTACTATAAGGGCCTCAAGCTTTTGGCATTTCTGGATTCTGCATCTGAAGAAGAGATTCGAGAAGGGACACGTGAACTTGTTTCACTGAATCAAGCCAGCTCAGATGGATTTAGCTCCAAGAAGTCATCACCTTCCCCTATGAGTTTAAGTAGATCAAACAGTTCAGCAAGGTTGTTATTCAAAGGCCATGACTATGGGACTGCATCAATGAAATTCACATATGTGATTTCTTGCCAGATATATGGAGCTCAGAAGGAAAGAAAGGACCCACGTGCAGAAGAAATTTTGTATCTGATGAAAAACAATGAAGCCCTTCGAGTTGCTTATGTTGACGAGGTTCCCACTGGGAGTGGTGAGAAGGAGTATTTTTCCGTTCTTGCTAAGTATGACCAACAACTGGAAAAGGAGGTTGAAATTTACCGTGTGAAGCTGCCAGGTCCCATAAAATTAGGAGAAGGAAAGCCAGAGAATCAAAACCACGCCATAATCTTCACTCGCGGGGATGCAGTTCAGACCATTGATATGAATCAGGATAACTACTTCGAGGAGGCACTTAAAATACGAAATCTCTTGGAAGAATACAGGTACTACTATGGTATCAGGAAACCCACTATTTTGGGAGTGAGAGAACACATTTTTACTGGTTTTGTTTCTTCTCTTGCATGGTTCATGTCAGCTCAAGAAACGAGTTTTGTCACCTTGGGACAAAGGGTTTTGGCAAACCCTCTGAAAGTTCGAATGCATTACGGCCACCCTGATGTGTTTGACAGGTTTTGGTTCATAACTAGAGGTGGTGTTAGCAAAGCCTCAAGAGTGATCAACATAAGCGAGGACATTTTTGCAGGCTTTAACTGTACACTTCGTGGGGGTAATGTCACACATCATGAATACATTCAGGTAGGAAAGGGAAGGGATGTTGGTTTGAACCAAATATCAATGTTTGAAGCAAAGGTTGCAAGTGGAAATGGGGAACAAGTCCTAAGCAGAGATGTCTATAGGTTGGGTCATAAACTAGATTTCTTTAGGATGTTGTCATTCTTCTACACTACAGTAGGGTTCTTTTTCAACACAATGATGGTGGTTCTTACCGTATACGCATTTTTGTGGGGCAGGTTAGTGCTTGCTCTCAGTGGTATTGAAGCTGCTATGATAAACAACAATAACAAAGCACTTGGTATAATTTTGAGTCAACAGTTCATAGTACAGAGTGGAATTTTCACTGCCCTTCCAATGATTGTGGAGAATTCCCTTGAACAAGGATTCCGTCAAGCTGTATGGGATTTCTTGACCATGCAGCTCCAACTTTCATCAGTTTTCTACACATTCTCTATGGGCACACGTAGCCATTTCTTTGGAAGAACCATCCTTCATGGTGGGGCAAAATACCGAGCCACGGGTCGTGGTTTTGTTGTAGAGCACAAGAGTTTTGCCGAAAACTATAGACTCTACGCTCGCAGCCATTTTGTGAAAGCAATTGAACTGGGGCTAATACTAGTAGTTTATGCAGCACAAAGCACTGTGGCAACTGACACATTCGTTTACACAGCCTTGACCTTCTCTAGTTGGTTCTTAGTTGCATCATGGATTATGACACCATTTCTTTTCAATCCTTCTGGCTTTGACTGGCTGAAAACTGTGCATGATTTTGACGAGTTTATGGAGTGGATTTGGCACCGCCAAAGGGTGTTTGCTAAAGCTGAAGAGAGCTGGGAAAGGTGGTGGTACGAAGAACAGGATCATCTAAAGCTAACTGGTATTTGGGGAAAGCTTTTGGAGATAATTTTAGACCTTCGGTTCTTCGTATTCCAATATGGTATTGTCTATAGGCTTGGCATAGCTGCTGGAAGTACCAGCATTGCTGTTTACTTTCTATCTTGGATTTATGTATTTGTTGTGTTTGGGATTTATGTGGTGGCAGCTTATGCCAGGAATGAATATGAAGCAGAACAACACATGTTTTTTCGGTTGGTCCAGACCCTGGTCATAGTTATGGCCATACTTGTGATAGTTGCATTGTTGGAATTCACTAAATTCAAATTCATGGACATTTTTACTAGCTTGGTGGCATTCATTCCCACAGGCTGGGGCATGATACTGATTGCTCAAGTATTCAGGCCATTTTTGCAGTACACCATAGTTTGGAATGTTGTTGTTTCCTTGGCTCGTTTATATGATATATTATTTGGGATCATTGTTCTCACCCCTGTGGCTCTGCTATCATGGTTACCTGGGTTTCAGCCCATGCAAACTAGGATTCTCTTCAATGAGGCATTTGGCAGGGGCCTTCGCATATTCCAGATTGTTACTGGAAAAAAGTCCTCATCTAAATCTCGTTAGAGCCATTTTTTCTTGTTCATGCTTTGTATTGGCCTAGATGTTTTTCAAATTCATCTCTTGTTCATTCGGCTTCTAGAGAGTAAAAAGGGTGCAATTTGAATTCATATCTATAATTTATTCTTGTCTCTTTCTTTGCATTACATTATAGCACTTTGAGGTGTTGATCTGTCCTTTTATTTGGCTATAATTTTTGCATTGGTAATAGATGAGCGTTTCTTTCTTTTTGTATAGTAATATAATTATGTCTGTACTATTTTAAAACATGATAGAATTTGTTAGAATTTAAAATAAAGACGATACCATATAAGTACTATTTAAAGTAAATACTTTCTCTTTGAAGACACGTCCAACGTCTTTCTAATTCTGAATTACATCCAAAATGTATTATTCAAAATTTATTTCATGTGTATTGTGTGTGGAGGTGCTGCAGTCATGTCCACCAGTGCACTTTTGAATCAAATTTTTAGTAAGATCTTAAGAAACCTGTGGATAAAATATTTTAGAAGATTTTAAATTTTACATTTGCGGGATTTAGAAAAACTTTAATAATGACGTATACGGAATCTTCATTCCTAAATAGTTTTTTACAAAATGCTTTTAAATTTGATTAATTATAAAGAAATATTACTCTTATTTATTCATAGAAAAATATTAGTCTTCACTTTTTCACAAACACCAACTAAGTTACTGGCAATAGACACAGGGTGCAGGTGCAGCATGTGTTCAGTGTTTAACAAAGTCATACAATACAAGTACCTGTGCATGCAAATATGCATAACTTTTACCTGGTTTACTCTTAGTTAATAAACTATCTGCACAGATATTTATTCCTTCCGTATGGGACTATAGGTTGTATTGTATACGATTTCAATTGTTGTTGCGGTTCTGTCTTTCTTACAATAATCAAACTCCAAGTTTCTTCACCAACCTTCTAAGCGATACTGGCATACACGCAATACTGCTACTATATACTCCCCTTCCCAAGTAGACAAAGCAACTAGTCAAGGGTATTACTAATTTGCCTTCAATAGCAACTATTTCTGAATGCTTTATGCTTTATAGTATTCAATACAAAAAAAAAAGAGTATAGCTTAGAGATTTGATTTTTAAAGATTGACACACTAGCCCTTGTCCACTGTCAAACTTTGTAGCTGAGTTTCCTTTTTTTTATATGATCAAAGCTTCAAATTCATAGAAGTAACAATATGCTGACAAACAAACAAGACCAATCCCAGAAAATTTGACACAAAGAAAAACACAGAAAGGGGATTGTAAAATTAATTCATATACTGAATATTGAAGATTCTTTAAGCAGCTATATGTATCAGCAGTTAACAATTTCATTAAAAACACTTTACCTAATCTAATTCTCAATTTAATCTAAACCAAATTTAAAAAAGAGATCAATACACATTACCACATTCTGCAAACCCCCACATACCCAAATCCTACAAACTAACCACACCATCAAAATCAATGACCAAACTCACAATCAATTCAGTCAACACCTTTTCCATTTGTTCTCCCAACAATGAAGTACCCCAGAACAGCACAAACAGCAGCAACAATATTCCCTTCTTTCAGTAAAACCTTCACCACAAAACTGAAAATCTCCCTCGTAATCTTCCTTCCCTCCACAACCAAAGTCCTCTTAGGCTTACCAAAGAAAGCCAACAACACCACTACGGCGATCCACGTGACCAGAACCGCAGGCACCACCACAGCAACAGCTGCCACCATTGAAAGAAGCCCAAAAACAGCACCTAGAAGCAGCGAGGCAGAGAGTGCAGGCCACCAACAAGATGATGATGATGATGATGACTCCGCTTGCAACTTGTACCACGAAATCACAGACTTGAGAAAGTTCCAGGAAGATGTGAAGAGCAAGCCATAAACAAGCAAAAAAATACACACCCAGGTTCTCCTTTTGCTCCTGATTTGAAGCAGTAGTAACACGTAAGAAGAAGGTGGTTTGATTGGTGAAGTGGGTTGCTCTTCCACTTTTTCCATGGACATGTAACAACCTCGGAAAACTAGTACCACCAATGACCAGTCTGGTTTTTCCCAACACCAAGTTGAAAACTTTATTAGAATGTCCCGTCTTTATGAGCGTTTTGGTTCTTTTCTGGAATCTGGGTACCTCTCTATTGTTGCTACTACGCTAACTCTGGCTTTTGGAACCATGAAAATGAAGTTACAGCCTTAACATTGTCGCCTTGGCGACAATTCAGTGGAGTGCACATTATGTGTTTTTCTGGATGCGCTCTCACAACAGATCAATTTATTTATCCCTCTCTTTCTTATCATCCATTTCTTTAATTTTATAATCAATAATTTAATTTATTTTTAATATTAATTTGATTCAATATTTTATTATTATTTAGAATTGCTAAAGATTGTAAAAATAAGGTGAGGTGTCAAAATATTAAATTAAGGTGAGGTGTCAGAACTGTATGATAGGGTAAACAAATAGATGGTTAGGAATCAATTACTTCTCTCTTGAATATATCAATTCTCTGCTATGACCAAACTTATCCAATTGTTGGTTTTCTTAGTGAAATTCCTTGCTTTTGAAATACATTTATGTTGATATAGTGAAATAATTTTAAAATATTAAAATCAATGTAATTTAGAAACACATACAAAAATTGTAAAATCTAAATTTTAACTTTTGACAAGCCAAAACAATGTTACTAGGCTCTTTTATTAAAAATGGAAAATAAAACTGTAATTAGTTATAACATTGTTTCTAGTTTCACTAATAGACTTTTATATAAAAAATTTGGAAATCATATTTCATAGTATGTTAAAATTTTAACACAACAAAAAATATTTTTCAGTGATTTTAAGACATTTGGTGTGTGTACTTGAATTTCATAACTAGATTTGATTCAATCTTTTATTAAATAGTCATCTAAACTAACATAAAAATTAAATAGAGTTAAATTTTGGTTTAGTTTAAATTTAATAGAAATTTTCACTAATTTTTTTATATAAAAAATTTGGAAATCATTTTTCATCATATGTTAAAATTTTAACACAATAAAAAATAATTTTCAGTGATTTTAAGACGTTTGTTGTGTGTACTTGAATGTTCGTAACTAGATTTGATTCAATCTTTTATTAAATAGAATCTAAACTAACATAAAAATTAAATAGAGTTGAATCATTGGTTTAGTTTAAATTTAATAGAAAATTTAAACCAATTTTTTAATGTTTGGTTGAAATATGTTTTTTATGTTCTTGTACTTATGAATGCATTTATATGTGTTTTTTTCAATTGAAAGTGATTTTGCTTGTACCGCGTTAATTTTAAAATTTTAATTAATGTTATTTATTTTTAGAAGGATTTTTTTTACTCAATGCAACTTTTATTATTAATTTATATTTTTTTTATGAGAAAAGTAAATTATCTCATTACTTTACTTTCTAATTTAGCTCCTTCCTTATGATAAAAATACACTAAACTAATAAAATAAAATAACCAACAAAATAAAATATCATGTTATACACATTATATCCACACGTTATATCGACACACCAAATAATTGATTGTATTATGATAGGAGGATAATTATATTATGTTATTACAATCTTGGTTAAATCACCAATTAGATTTTTTTAAGTATTTTTTTTTATAAGTCGTGATAAATACTTTTTATATAAAGTACAAATACTCATAATATTTAATAAAAGTAAAGAAAGAAAATAAATCTAAAATTGTATAGAAATTAAAGTATCTCATAAAGATAATCAATAATTTATTTTAAAAAGCGTTATACCAAAAATCAGTTTAATTAAGATGTCTTCGTCTCATATACTTAACATTTCATAATTTTTAATTTAAAAAAATTATAAAACTTGTGATCCTCAACTCGAATTTGAAATTATTTTGTCGATCAAAAGCTGGACATACTTAATATAAATTTGAAATTAACTAAGTTATTTTGACTATTATAGACCAAAAATTAATTAATTCTAAATTGTCCTAGTTGATTTATCTCATATTAAATAATAATAAGTTTTTCTTTGAACACCTTTACGTGCACAAACCAAAATTGTTTAAAAAACTTGTTGTAAAAATAATTGAATGAGTTGTAAGAAAATGTTTAAAATAAAAAAAATCTTTGAATTAATTGGTTAAATATTATATCTATTTTTTTTATATCTTATACTTATATTATCTATGATATAAATTATATTCAATAAATTTAGGGCAATTCCTTGCCAACACAAGTTAAATAACTAAATTAGTTTAATATTATAGATGTGAAACCTATTGTTAACTTGTGGAAAATGTTGGTGTACAACGAAAAATCTCCAATACACCTTTTTCCTCCTAAATTTTGGAGAGAATAAATTTGATATATATATATATATATATAATATCATATACAATATTAATTATTTGAAATACAAATAAAAGCTATTTATTTATTTATTTTTTGAACACGTAATAGTTAAATAAAAATAAGAAAAAAAAATTCAATTTTTATCCGTGCTTAAGACGTGTGCAACCAACTATATATACAACGTAGTATCTCTGTTCTATATATGTTCCTCTTATTTTAGAAAAGACAATTATTTAGCATTTTAACAAAAACACTAATTGCACTAATACCAACTATATATACAACTTAGTATCTGTGTTTTAGATACGTTCCTCTTATTTTAGAAAAGACAAATATTTGGCATTTTGACAAAACACTAATGCATTAGAATGATTCAACTTAATTAGCTGTTAAATACCATTTTTTTGCGTATATAAATACCATGCACCTCAATATACGAAAACAAATTCTTCCAAAGACTCTGTCAAAGAGTATTCTTTTCCCAGATATCTCTCATTTCCCTCCATTGCTCTACGCAAGGTTCTTGTTTCACATATTATTATTTCATGCAAAATGTGACTGTTAGATTTTGAATCTCTTATAATTTCAAAACTTGTTTGTTTATATCTTTAGATTTTTTAAATTTATTGATGACGACATTATATGCAAATATTTATAACACAATTTATTGCTTCATAATTGTTGTTAATTGTTATTAACGTTATATGATTAGTTTGATGCAGAACTAGCACTAAAACATGATACAAGGACCATGTTAAAAGGATCAAACTAAAACAAGACCATGCTTAGAATTGAAAAACATGTTTATGAAATGTGATGGTTATGTTTATTTTGGTAACATCCACTAATTTTACACTAAATTCATCTATAACAGGAGCCATTGGAAATGGCGGAGAGAAATGGAGATAAGGGGAAGAGAATAGTCATTGGTGTTTCAACCTTATTCTTGATGGCTATAATTGGGGCTATCATATTTGGCATCAACCTTATGGATAATGGTTCAAATGCTGATAAAGAGAACAATGACAAAAAGAACCATGTTGCTGCCACTGTAAAAGCCGTCAAAACCATTTGCCATCCAACGAATTATAAGGAAGAATGTGAGGAAAGTATCATAGCAGGGGCTGGAAACACCACAGATCCAAAAGAGCTGATCAAAATTGCCTTCAATGTCACCATCACAAAAATTGGTGATAAACTCAAAGAAACTGATCTCTTGCATGAGGTTGAGAAGGACCCTAGAGCCAAGATGGCACTTGACACATGCAAGCAACTCATGGATCTTTCAATAGGGGAGTTAACAAGGTCTCTTGATGGATTAAAGGAGTTTGAGCTGTTGAACCTTGAGAAAATCCTCATGAATTTGAAGGTTTGGCTTACTGGTGCAATCACATACCAAGACACTTGCTTGGATGGGTTTGAGAATACCACTAGTGAAGCTGGTGAAAAGATGAAGGATTTGTTAACCAAAGGCATGCATTTGAGCAGCAATGTTCTTGGCATTGTTACAGAACTGGCTGATACTGTTCAAGATTGGAATGTCACACAATTACTGGGACGTCGCCTCCTTCAAGATTCTGAGACACCCTCATGGGTTCATCATCGTGGACTTCTCCATGCAAATGCAAATATCCTTAGTCACAAGGCTAATGTGACGGTAGCCAAAGATGGTAGTGGAGATTTCCAAACCATCAACGAGGCATTGAAGCAAGTGCCTGAGAGAAACCGTAAGCCATTTGTGATCTACATCAAGGAGGGCATCTACCAAGAATATGTTGAAGTTACAAAGGACATGACTCACGTGGTTTTCATTGGTGATGGTGGCAAAAACACAAGAATAACAGGCAACAAAAACTTCATTGATGGGATCAACACTTATAGAACCGCCACCGTTGGTATATATGTCTGCTTTCATGTTTTGCTTACGAAAATAAGATTAAAAAAGTCATTTTTGAAGTACCCCATAAAAAAAATGTAAAATTTAAGGAACTTTTGTTGATTATGTTCTCCATGCAGCTATTCAAGGAGATCACTTTGTGGCCATCAACATGGGATTTGAGAACTCTGCTGGACCAGAAAAGCACCAGGCAGTGGCATTGAGAGTTCAAGGAGACAAGACTATCTTCTACAACTGCTCAATGGATGGGTATCAAGACACACTTTATGCACACACCATGCGTCAGTTCTATAGGGATTGCACCATTTCAGGCACCATCGACTTTGTGTTCGGAAATGCACTTGCTCTCTTCCAAAACTGCACTTTCGTGGTCCGAAAGCCATTGAAGAATCAGCAATGCATTGTGACTGCACAAGGAAGAAAAGAGAGACAGCAACCATCTGGAATAGTGATCCAAGGAGGGTCCATTGTGGCTGACCCTGAGTTTTACTCAACAAGATTTGAGAACAAAGCTTACCTAGCTCGTCCATGGAAGAACTACTCTAGGACCATTATCATGGACGCTTACATCGATGACTTGATTCATGCTGATGGGTATTTGCCATGGCAAGGATTGGAAGGTCCTTCTGGCATGGATACTTGCTTTTATGCTGAGTATCATAACACTGGCCCTGGTTCAAACAAATCGAAGCGTGTGAATTGGGCTGGGATTTGGAATCTGAATTCAAAAGCTGCACATTGGTTCTCACCTTCCAAGTTCTTCCATGGAATTGACTGGATTCAGGCTACTGGAATCCCTTGCTTCCCTGGGTTGCCCACACACCATAGGCACAAGAAGACCGAACTTAAATGGTGATAAACCAGATCAAATTCAAACAACGACCCTTAATTAATATATCATGTTCCAGCTTCTGTCTATTCTTTCATTATTTTTACTTTCTTCATTGATTTTAGAAAATAATACATCCTTTTGTTGATTCAGCACACTATTCTTTTGTATGTGTCTTTCTCATAAAAATTGTGTTTTGATTTCCATAAATTTGTCGCTTTGAATTGAGAGTGAATGAAGATAAATATTAAGAGCAGAGAGTTTGAAGAGGAAAAAATAATAATTAAAGAACAACATGCATAATTATAGCATGAGCAGAAACAATGAGTTATTGTTGTTGTTTTTTTTTAATCAATCTGAGTCCTCTTTGTATAGAGTTCCTATAGAGATTAAATCAAGTCTTAATCTAAAATATATGGCTTTCTCAATTTCTCTCAATATTACTTGTTTTTTTCTTTTTCTACACTAATTTCTTTGATTGTTTTAAAATAAACATACAGTCTATCTTTATAAAGGAAATGATGTAAATACTAAAAATATAGTTTATACAATTTAGAAAAAAAAAATAGATTGGGTCATTATTATAACTTTTTTGTTAAGAAAATATAATATAATATATCATAACATAAATAACATAACATAATATAATATTTTTTAAAGTAGCACTAATTATGGTGATTTACTCCAGGAAGAACCAGAACTTCATTTGTGAAATTTATGTCTAACATCAAAATCGCTTATCTATGAAAATGAGTTTTGCATCAAAGCAATAAAAGAAATATCAAATAAGTTTAGATGAATCTAAATAATATAAATTACAGAAGGTTCAGTTTTAAATGATATATATATATATATATATATATATATATATATATATATATATATATATATATATATATATATATATATATATATAAATTATTTTTTTAGTGTATATCAAAAAAAAATTTTTTCTCTATATATATTTAATA
>Ga0099825_1001303_pt1 | contig 31344 bp, 14 predicted proteins | sample SiratroredBW_FD_76838 | JGI IMG/M metagenome (GOLD analysis project Ga0099825, IMG submission 76838) | Root nodule microbial communities of legume samples collected from California, USA - Siratro red BW | ecosystem: Host-associated > Plants > Roots > Nodule | place: USA: California | collected...
GAAAATTAATATATATATTATAAAAATATTAAAAATATTTATAAATAAATAATTATATATATATATATATATATATATATATATATATATATATATATATATATATATATATATATATATATATATTTACAAAATGTTATGTTGTTCATAATTTTATATAGAAATTAATGTTGTCAATTCAATTGTTAAATCATAATTCTATATTAACATGATTCTTCATATTAAATTTTGTTAAAATTGAATAACAATAATAAGATAATAAAATAATTTATGTTTTAGTGTATTTTTAAAAAATATATATTATATCAATTTTGATTATATAAATAATATATCAAATAATTTAGATTGATAGATTTTTTTTATAAATATAATCCATCTGAAAAATATCTTTCCATCCAACATTAAGTTTTGAAAAAAAAATCTGAACAATAACTATTAAATGAAACAAAACTTTTCAATCTGTATGAGCTTTGAAAAAAATCCAACCTAAACTATTGCTTTATTTTTTTGTCATAAACCTCACCAAAGACAAAATGAGGTTTATATGTGCAATAATCTATACACATAAAATATAAATATTGTCTTTTTCAAGAAATGTGTAAAGTGTTAGTTTTCCATACTTTGTTTATCTTCTGGAAATAGCATTCACAGTAAATCATATTCTGATGATCGTCAATTTAAACTCTGACAAGAATATTACAATTTCATTGGTTGCAAAAATGGGAATGGTGTCACTAGTTAGTGTCACACTGTTCCTGCTGTAAACACATATCAGTAGAATAATAAGAATAATAACAGTGGTTAAAAGAAGTAAATTTACAAACAAAATGGAATGTAAGGTAGGTGTAGTTTATCTTGCTGATGGGAGGCAACTATTTGACACGTCAGGGCTTTCAATTTCAAGAAAGCTTGTGAGTAAAGTTTTTCGTGAAGAGTGTGGCTTTGAACTGCAACTACCTGAAAATGTTGATGATGATGATGGTGATTTTAGCTTATTTTCTGTTCCTTTTTCTATCTTGATAGCATCTTGTATGGCCAAAATGATTTCTTGCATCTTTGGCCTTGAGGCACCATGGGGTTCCACACACTGCATGGCAATTTCTACCACCCTCCAAATGGACTCAGTTTTAGCATTCCCATTCAGAGAAGGGTCAATGATGCTCATTGCATCTCCTTTACGAGTTAAAGATCTAGCCTGCAAAAATTCAACTACCAAAATCTTAATGCTGGTTTTTCATCCAAGTCTGCAACATCTTTGAGAAGTAGAACTTAAGAGCTTGAAAATTCCATTTATGACAATCGATATATGACTTTTGATCATTATCAAACTTTCTCATTTCTATTAACCATCCGATACTACTTGCTGAAAAAATCGAGACTTAAATTGAGAGAGAAAACACGGAAGAAACAAACAAAAATGAGACAAGAGTTAGATTCAGACAAGAGAATGACACCACTTTCAATTTAAAATCTTAAGATATTGAGTTTGTGGATTTTTATTTTTTTATGTTACTCAACTTTCTTACTTTTACTCAATGAATCGTGCTTAAATACCTAACAAATTGTATATGTTCTTGTTTAGTTCTGTTCTAGTGATGCCAATATTTCATCTCGTGGTTAATGAAAGGGATACACATACGTACCCATTGAACAATGTTCATTTCAGCACCGTAATCTTCAGATGACACAGGTTTTTTTCCAGATATCAGTTCCAGCAGAACAACTCCAAAACTGTAGACGTCACTTTTTTCTGTCAATTGCTGACTTGCATAGTACCTGAAATTGTAGAGAATAAACACAAACTGAATTCAACACATTGTTGGGAAAACAAAACACAAACATGCATGAGACCCATATGACTTACTCAGGATCCAAGTAGCCTACAGTTCCTCGTGCAATGCTTGATACATGGGTTAAATCTTCTTCAGCTAATCTAGAGAGTCCGAAGTCTGATACTTTTGCTCTCATATTTATGTCCAGGAGAATGTTACCTGTCTTTATATCACGGTGAATGATGCTAGGATTGCATCCTGTGTGTAAGTATTCAATACCTGTACAATTCAAATTTCATAACTTAGAACAAAAATACTAATATATATGTCAGGAACCACCTTAAAATCACATAAGATGTGATATCTCTAGTTATATGTCATGTTTTTGCATGAATGTGACATGACTAAATGTGTGTCTATTATATTAGAGGATAGAAATCGTTTTCTAAACTTCTAAAATTCCGAGCAAAATCAACAAAAACATATTACTAATAAGAACTAAAATTACTTAAGGACCATGAAGGTTGTTGTTGATCAACCTTTAGCTGCATCTTCTGCAATACGGAGACGAGCTAGCCAGTCTAAGTTCTTCTTCTTGGAACTCTCTGTCATAACATTGGAAAGATATGTCATGACACAAAATTTACTGTTAAGTAAATAAATGCATACGAGGTTGTGAGGTTAGTCAATAAACCATGAATGTGATCCCGTAAAGTGCCATTGTGCATGTACTCGTAGACCAGAATATGCTGACATTCTTCTTCACAATATCCTATCAAGGGAACCAAATTTCTGTGATGAATTCTGGACAGGAGGGCCACCTGCATTTGTGATTCTATAATCAAATAACTGCACATTAAGATTTTCGTATGTTGTTGTTCCATTTAGCTATGTAAGAAATGCATGTTTTGTGAAGTAGGCATGAGATGGAACCAAGAAGGTTGAGGTGTTTAAGTTTTTACTTTTGGAGAATGTCATACTAATGAAATCCATGGAATATGATATTTTTTGGTTGGTATAAACTTCTTGTGGTAAAAAGTATTCACAACAGAAATTGTAGTTAATCAGATTTCAAATTTGAAAATGTTGAGGGACAAATTTGAACTCTACCTCGTTAACAAATTGCTGGTTCCCATGGCAGGATGATTCACTCATGCTCTTAACCGCAATTTCTTTTCCATCTCTCATTTTCCCATAGTAGACAGATCCAAAGCTTCCTTTGCCAATTTTCTTTGAAAAATTTTCAGTAGCTTCTTTCAACTCTGAGAGTGTAATATGGCAAGTAGTATTTTCATCCATTAGATTTCCACCCCGAAGAAATGAGTATCCAGTTAAAGGTTTACTATTAGTCCGTCCAGAAATGCCTGTTGTAATGCTTGGTTAGAAGTTTGATTGTAGTGAAGTTATACAAAATAGTTAGATTTAAATTGGATGGCTAACCTTTTTCCTCACGTTTCTTTTGAGAAGCCTTTCTCCTCGTATTGAGCAATAGCACCAAACTTACCAAGAATAATATCAACAGGATCACTAGTACTCCAATTGAAATTCCCACTACCATCTTAAAATGCTTCTTGTTCCCTCTGTATAGTCCAGGATTACCTTCAAAGCTGGAACAGAAAGTAAATATGCTATTTCACTCTTGGTACAAGACTAGCTGAAAAGATCCTTGTTCTATTATGTTCATACTGATTTTTTTGTCGAGTCAAATCAGTGAGTATTTAAAGCAACTTGTGCTGTTGCTGAGCATACTTACTTAAAAACAATTTTGTGAGACACTAATCCAGCCGGTATTTCCCCACTGAATGAGTTGTTCTGTATGAACCTGTCACAAACTCACACATGCTTTGTGAATAATAGACATATGAGGGTAGCATATAGAAGTTATGTTCAAGTTGAACAAGTCAAGCTAACTAGGAAATAGTTCTTGTATGTTCTAAAATTTGAAATGAGAAACATTTGGGAATAAGTGCTACATACAGTGCTTGTAAGCTTGGCAAACTACCAAGGTAAGACGGTAGTCGACCAGACAACTTGTTGTTCTCTAAATGCCTGCATGTCATCAATTGAAAAAGGAAAATAAGGTACACAGAAAGAATGCTTTTGGGTTTATGAAAGCTACTAAATTTGTCATCAGTATGAACTGAACTTACACAATCTTTAGATTGACAAGTTTGCTCATATCAGGTAATGGTCCAGTAAGCAGGTTGCCATCTAACCACCTAAGCAAAACACAAAAAAGAAATCTTATTAAAGAAAAAAAACTAGAAGAATTTCTATTTTGAAGATCGATGTACTTACAACTCTGTCAATGCTTCCATGTTGCTAAGCTCAGGTGGGATTTCACCTTTCACATCTCTTCTCGACAGAATTCTAGTACATACAATTGCGATTAGTAAAAGGTTGTGCAGTTTCAACTTCTAGTAAATGTCTAGCATAGCAAAACAGTATTTTGTTTTTACAACTTTTTTATGGAATCCAAATTTCTAAGTATTCAAAAACTTGTGTCAAGTATATTAATGTTTCGGAGAACAGTAATTCATTTGCTATGAAACAAAATTGCCACCAGAAGTAATTGGAGATGTTACATTTTTGTAATTCTTGGCGGTGTGGTGGTACTACAATTCACCCATTCCCAAGGAGTTGGAACACAAGGATCACCTTCATTTGTCTGGGAACTTTCAGCAGACAATAACCGAAATGCATTTACAACGGTTGCTGCAAAGTGAAAGTATGGTCAGAAATCAGTTTATCTGGCTCAGGATCAGCCATTTAATTTCACAAAAACTACCACTCAAAACTTACAGTCTTGTTTGTCTGTCTTTGAAGAAATCTCTACATATTTGCTTATTTCCAGGGCATTCAGAAGAGGTCCTCGAGTAGAATCTGGGGTCATAACAAAGGAGAATGATAAAACAAATTCTAGAGTAACATTCATGTAACTTGGTTCATACAAAGTGTAGCTCCCATTGGCATTCTCAGCAATGTTGACCACTGCATTGCTATAGTCAGCTATATAAGGTTGCTTCAGTTTGAATTTTCGACTCTCATTCTTGTCCAAATCTTCAATCTCTGCAAAATATGCATAAGCTCGAGCATTGGCAGGAAAGTCTTCCAGGTTCAATCTGTAGCTGAGTACACCTTTTCTGCCAACAACTGCAGTTTGCATTACTTTAACAGGTGGGTATTCTCTTGTCTCTATATATATGTTCTTTGTAGTGCCAATCCTTTCCGTCCCTGGAGCTACCCCAACAAGATAATTTTGCCTTCTAATGAGATCAGAATCCCAAATTCTATCATATGGATCATCCGGGTACCTGAGGAATACTTTTGTTTAAAACTATTGAACCAAAAAGGAAAATCAAACTAAAAAAAGAAACAAAAATGAGGTAGCTTCATACATATAACATACCTGACAGCATCTTCAGTTGGAGCACCAAAATTTATCCTTGCAGCAACTTCCAAGAAGAAATTGTCTTCAAAATCAGTGGCATACATTGAAAGATTTAAGGGTCGCAACTCAAGAGTGGAAATGAAAGGAGAACCAGTGGTAGCACAGCACAAACAAACATCAATAGAATCTGAGGGGGCCCTGATTATCATTTCCTTAACATATATTCTTGAAGCATCATATATTGACACAGTGGCCCACTTGGTTGCATCCAAGTAGAGCTGAAACTGAGGGTACGTGTCTCCACTCTCCAAGCTTCCATACTGAAACGTTGCTCTCACCAAGTATCTTCTTCTCTCTTCTGTCCTCAGTGTGTAACAATACTTCTTGGTGTCTATGGGAAACTCTCTCCTCCTTTGATATTGCACCATGCTTCCATTTGGACTTTCCACTTCCACTGAAATGCCAAGCTCCATCATCCCAGAGTCTGAGATCCATGCCAACCCCGTGCTGTTATCAGTGTAGTTCCTTGATCCCCCACAATCAATGCTCACAAACTCTGCATGTGAACAAGTTAGATTTTGTGTTCATGCTGATAAAAAATGGAGCTTTCAGGAATCATGGTTCCTTCAACTGAAACTGAATCAAAAAGATACATCTCACTCACCTTCAGGTTGGCAAACAGCCAGTGATGTCAGCAGAGGAGTTAAAACAAGAAGGAGAGAAGGTAAACCCATGGATGTAAGGAAGAGAAAAAAATAAGTTTGCTCCGAGAATTTTAAGTGGTTGATTAATTTAACTCTTTGTTTGAGATGAGTCAGTTCAGCATCTCAACTGCAACCAGCTTTCTCCCACTAATCAACTTTAACTTTATCGATTGATGACTTTGTTGAAGGTTGATTATTCATTCACGTTCATGTCTTTATCTGAACTTGTGTTTGGAATCTTGTTTTTCCAACAAAAAAAGATTTTGGGTTCACTTTTTCTTTTTTTTCTTTTGCTTTTTTTTCTAAAAAGGAGTGACACGAAAGGCAAAGGCACAACCTACGAAACCCACCCATGCCCTTGTTTTTGTTGTAAGAAACTCCCAAAAACATATAACAACTTGTCTTGGAGCTATAGGACAAGACATATACCATCCACAGATTTGGCCTCTTTTCATATTTAGCATTGTTACACACAATTTGTGTTTTCAGACGACAATGCATAGGAGAAAATGTTAATGAAATTATGAGGTAATATGTTATGAATCGAAAAGGGCTTACACCAAGCTAAAAAGAGTGGAAATGATTGAAAAGGAGGGAGTGATTATACTGAGATTGGAGGGCCATCAATTATGTACTTCAATTGGTGCTTTTTGCATACCCAAAAATCTTTGTTTTGTTAGAATATCATTTGTTTTGAATAAAATATTACTTTAATCAATCTCACAATATGAATTGAGTAAATCTACTCTTACATAAATAGCTTATTCTATTGGAGAAAAAATGCAAAAGGAAAAATAGCACTATGAGCTTTATTGTAAGTTTGAAATTAAAAATGATGCATGAAGTGGACATGAAGAGAGACTAAGTCTAGAAGAGTGTGGTGTGGTCCTTCTCATATCTCAGTACCTATTCAGTGATCCAAGCTACAGATTTCACCTTGACATGTTCTACTGAAAGTTTATTTTTCCATTGTCACTTTCTTCTCTTCTATATATATTATTTATTATCTCTCTCTTACTCCTTAGATTGCAACCAAGACCAAAAATTGGAAAAATTACAACTTAAAAGGTGATATCTACGAGGTGAGTATTAGAAACAATGTTTACAAATGGAGTAAGAAATCCATTCGTATATTCATTTTTAATTGTTATAGTTTCAAGAAGTAATTAAAATATTTAATATGTGAACTAAATATATTTATACCATTACTCGTTTAGTATAAGATAATACAATATATTTGAGAAAGTTTCTACTAGAATTACTAAAGGTAAGCAAGTTTTAAACATTTTTTTCAAAATGCTTATTGTTTCACGTGAAAATTGAATACACTAAATGAAATTTATAGTAAAACAAACATCTATTGTTATTATTTTTCTGCATTGGCAATCTTAGATTTTTATTTTAGATCAGCTTGAAAGTATAAGTAATAGTAAAATAAAATTCATGTGAAATATAATACAATTCAATACTCTCATCAATTCCATAACAAAATGTTTTTATGCTTATTCTAACAAAAATCTGAACTTCACAAACAAATACATAAACATAAAGTTATACGTTTTCTAAAGGTTTATTTTATTAACATAAAATTTTAATTAGTTATGAACGCAATATTCTAAACTTAAAATAGAAATGTACAATTGTATAGTAAAATTTTAAATAACTTGTGCAAAATGTAAAATGAGCAATATAAAAATCTGAATTTAAAGACGATTTAATTTTAAAAAGAGCGAATTTAAACATAAAGTAGTTTGAAATTGAAGAAAAGTTTCGGAATAAATAGCATAAAATTCAAAAGATAATATATAGAACACAAATAAATGTGAATAGTAGATCATCAGGAAGATTTAGGGAAAACTTGAATAATAAAAACATTTAATATAAAAGATTGGTGAAAAAGACATGAATACTTGTTTTTAGCCTTTTATATTTTGGTATTATTGTATTTGGGTTTGTTTAAGTTTTATCTCTAAAATTTTATGTTCAATTTTATTTACAGATTGTGACACCTACAAGAGTTCTAAGTACTTATAAAAAAAGTAATATCGACTTAATTCAACCAATGAATTAAGTTTCACTTAGTATAGATATTTAATGAATTTTTATCGCACCTAATTCACTAAGCAAAATAGTATTCACTCAACAAAATTATACACGAAAGAAAAGAGAAAATAAACGTTTGAAGTTTCTGTATAATTACTTAATTAATTTCTTTCACTAAGCAAAAATAGGTTTGTCAAACGACAGAAAGCTTCTTTAACTAATGAGAGCCCTGTTAGTTTTAGGCTGAATTTCGATAAGTAAATTGTTATTAACCTAGTCAATTTAAGTAATTGATGAACCACATTTTTGAAAATTCACTGAGTTAATTTAAGTTGATTTGAAAATCTATAAACATAGGGATTTTATATCAAAACTTGAATACAGAGAAAGGATAAGAGAAAAATAGAATAAAATTACAAAGGTTAGATTTTATCAAATATCATTATCATGTATGAAAATAATTTTTATTTTTTCAATTAATTATCAATATCAACCCATAATAATACTTAATCCTAATTCTTCAGCAGATGAGCCTAAGATTATTTGTTAACTGTCAATTTCTTAATCAATTATATAAATGAATATTATATCTCACAAGGGCCTTAAGATAATGCTTGAATCACGTTCTAATTCTAGACACAAGCTTTCATTCAGTAGTTTATAGAATCGAAAGATATTTTTCAATATTCTCAAGAATCAATAATTAAGTTATGAATTAACATAACAAACAATGTGTATAGAATTAAAATACTTATGGATTCAAGGAAAATAAATTTATAATAAGACATAAATAAACCAAACCGAATACATGAGAGTTTCATCTTATTCATCTAACACCAACAATAATGGGTTTGTCATGAAAAGACCGAACAACCAATAAGAACAATGGAAGAGGGTTGATTAACCCAAAAACCCTAAGCTACCTCCAAGTTTGAATTTGTATTATCTTTGGTTGAAGATGACAAGCCTAATGTAAAATGTTTCTTAAATAGAATATATTTTTTGACGTTCGTGCCCGGCCCAAAAAAGTGGTGTCAGGCACAATTGGATTCTGTTGCGATTTTGGCCAATTTTTCAACACCCTGAACCCGGCTCGACTTTCTTGCACCTGACTTAGCTTTCTTGAGCTTGACTTAGCTTTTGTGGTTCGGCTCAGTTTTCAATATCAACATTCCAATTTTGCCCTTATTTGCTCTCGAGGGATTTCAAATCTTGCTCTTCTTGACCCAGTTGCTTCTTGTTCATTTATTTGACAAAATTAATGGGATCTAGAGTAGAATTTGATGAAAAAATAAAGTGACAAATTATTTATAAAAGAAAAATTATTTATAAAAACTTGAGATTATGCAGATTTTAAGCTTAGAAGCGATTGATTTCATTATGAAAATAAGCCAAAAAAATATCATATAATTTAACTTTATCAAGACTATGCTAAAATTGTAACTCAAATCAAGAGCACTCCTCTAAGTCAAGATGGTAGAGGTTGCATCATACTAAAATGCTCATTAGAAGATAAGACAAGCCTCACAACTTCATGGAAAGATCCTTAAGCTTAAATTAGAAACATTGTTAAAGTACTAGGATCTATAAAAACTCCATGAAAAAAAATCTGAGAGTATGTTTTCAGCTACCCAAGAGAGAGATCTTATCCATTGTATACGTCAAAAGTTGCTACCTCCCCTTAAGAGCAAAATAATCTGTATTAGGAGAGAAAGCTTGAATTGTGTATTTGTCTGTGAGATGCTATCATTCTCTAGTAGTCAGATAAGATGATCAAACGATCATCCAAGCCTATAAGTCTCGTATGTTATTCAAGAGTGGCTAAAGGACAAAATATATTTGGTTAAGTTAGAAATGACTTGGTAAAGAATAATTGGTCGAACTAGGAGTGGCTTGGAAAGAATAATCCTTGATGGGTCAATCAGGAGGGACTGCAATCCGAAAGAATACTCAACTAAGTTAAGAGTGGCTTGTGTTAAGAATACTCAAGTGGTTAGCCAGTAGTGACTACGAGCCTAAAGAATACTTGGTGTCAACTAGGAATGACTTGAAAGAATATTAAAGGGGTTATCCAAGAGTGGTTAAGAGCCCAAACAATACTTGATGTCAGCTAAGAGAGACTTAAGGAAGAATACTTAAGGGGTTAGTTAAGAGTGACTATGAGTCCAAAGAATACTTTAATATACTTTGCGGTAGTAGTCTACTTAATTGAGCTTGAATGAGAACTTCAATTGATGAGAACTTTTGAAAATTCCTAAGTTCTTCACCATGAACCTTCATCGGAAGAGGAACAAAGTTATGAGCTTGTCTCAAGAAACTTGGGAAAAGTATTGAAGAATTTTCTCTGTTTTCATCTGCTTTAAGAAACTTCCATTATTACACTTTAAAACATTATCTTCAAGCATTTATTTGGACAAATAACAATGTTGAGATGTATTAAATGCCATTCATGCAACATTAAATGTTTATCTTTTCTTTAAACAAGATCCTGGCATGACTTGTCAAGCCTAAGTCAAAGGGCTTTGACTAAAACTAGAGTAAAATAGGATTGTATGTAACAAATAGCCTTTCTAGAGTTTACATAAGGTATGCCAAGATGTGTGTTGGCGTATAACAACTTTAGTGCGTCCTTCGAGATATCTCTAATCTAGAAATAAGCTTTACAAAGTTTTCTTGGTAGACGTGAAGATGAGAACATTCTCTGAATATAAAATAAGCTCATAAAGAATTTTGTTAAGTACAACGTTAGCTTAAATGTGTGTGTATCATCTTAAGGCTTTGCTTATTAAAAGAAGCAAGAGAACACAATGTGTTGTATAATTTGTCAGACAGAGCACTTACATCTCATATAACTTGTTTGAAAATTCATTGTCTTATAGATGAAGGATATTGATGAAGGATATTTATGTTTACACTTTATTGTCTAACAATAATTAATCAAAATCAATAAGAATCATTTGGACTTTATGTAACACATCTTTGTTTCTATCATTATTTTTATTTTAAGTCATTTTGATTATTCTTTGTTGTCTTATTCAAAAATTCTTATTTTATCTTTATTCTTGTATTATTTAAAATGTTGCCTTCATTTTTGTTTCAATTTTAGAAACCACATAATTTAGTTTTCTTCTAATTAAATAATTATATAAAAAAATTTGTTGATCTTATACTTAAACTTCTGTCCATTTACTACATACAAAAACAAAATCACTACGCTTATCAAAGAATCATTAAAAATTTATCTAAGGTAACTTTTCTTTTTTAAGATTACATCTTATTTATCATATGATGAAGAGAAGGAAGAAATTTTTTACATTTAATGTCTTTATAAGTATAGTATTATCTTTAAGCAACACAAAAAGATGAACAAAAATTTAAAAACTTGTTTTAGAAAATGGAAGCATAAGATAAGAAAATGTTAGTTTTGAAAAAGAAATTCATTGAAGTCAAAGATGAATGATACCCTTTTAATAAAATATTTAAAAGGAAATAATCTATCTAAAGAGTGATTTTTGGAGATTTTTATAGAGCTTTAAAACTCTTGATACGTTTTTTTTTTTTTTTACTTCTCACAACTTTCAATGGATAAATTGTACTATGTTCAATAAACAACACTTTCATCTTAATTTAGATCTTAGAAAGGTCATATATATTCTTTTTGAAATGTATGGACATTGAAATCATAGATATAGATCCAAAATGTAACTAAGAAAACTAATTTTAGAAAAGTCATATATGATGTTTGTGGGATGTATGAACATTGAAGTCATAGATATAGACCAAAATGTACCTAAGAAAATTAATTGGAAATGTCCCAAAAAGATTTTGGTACTAAAACTACTTATTATTCTTAGGTGCAAATATCTTTGGAAGGAAAACGTCAACGCGAGCTTGTATATAGACAATGATTGTTCATATCACGCAAGGAGATAAAAGTTTATATTCATAAACCTAGAACCACTTGAAGGATGAGGTGTTGCTTGTATAGGCATAGAGAAAGGTAGAATCCAATATATAGGTAAAGTTTTTATCTCTTCTCTTGCCCCTGTTGAAAATGTTTTATATGTTGAAAGCATAAGTTAATTGTGTGATATGGTTTTGTCATATCTTTAACCAAGTAAAATTTATATAGATGATGGAGTTTATCTTACTAAACGGTGCAACAATCTTTATGAGATTTATTTGATAGATTTGAGCATGCAAAAGGTAACGTGTCTACTTTCCATATAAGATGAGAGATACTTTCCATATAAAATGAGAGATAAATTTGGCATAAAAGGTTGGGGCCATGCTAATCTAAAACATATTTAAAAAATTTATAAAAAAATACCTAGTAAGATTATTTTCTTACTTGATATTTCCTAGAAAACTCATCTTCCCTATAGAGCTTTTAGAATGGAAAACAATATCAAAAGTTCTTTTAAACCCAAAAATAGCGTTTCCAATTCTAGTCTATTACAACTTTTTCACATAGATTTATTTGTACTTACCGAGACATTAAGTTTAGGAAGGAAGAAATATTGACTGTCATAGTAGATAACTATACCATATTCACATAAGTTTACTTTCTTCATCACAAGAATGAGTCTTTCGAGGTGTTTGAGACATTCTATAAAAGAGTACAAACAAAAGGAGGATTTTGCATCTCAAGCATCATAAATGAGAGTTTGAAAATGTAGAGTTCAAAGATGTCTAGTGCAAAACACTTTTTAGCTTGTTTATATTCTACTTGACTTCAATCGTCTGAAGATTGACTTAATTAAGTCGTTTGTTGTTAGAAGCTACAATAGAGTCATTTACTCGTAGTTCACTATAAAGAGTCATCTTCTTCATAACTTAGTATCTAGTTGTAAATGCATCTATTTACTCTAAATTATGTTCTCTTGGTCTTCTTGTCACTTCTTCGTCTTGTGTTCTCCTAATGCTTCTAGATGAAAGGTTGTTTTATTACATATTTCAGAACTTTCGTTCTTCTTAAAGGAATCATATTTCATTTCATAAGAATAAGCTTCTAAGGTCAGACGAATATGGTTGTTTGTAAATGAGATGTGATGTATCCTTGGAAACATGAGAGGATATTGATAATCTCAAGATATGTTAGAGATCCCAAGAACCAGTTTCCAAAGGAAGTGAAAATGGACGAAGAAAAAAAAATGAAAGTATAACACTTTACCTTTGAGATGATTCCCAAAGGATAAGTGCACTAGGAATTCACCGCTTGAAAAAGTTTTCCAAGATAATCAAATCCTGAGAAGAACACTCTGAATACTCTCAAAGATATCTCACAAAAGTAAATTTCATATATTCTTCAAAAGTGATTTAAAAGAGGGGTTTAACCCTCTTTTTATAAAACTATGCCACGGCCAAAGAGTGGGAAAGTCATCTTTCATGTATTTAGAACAAAGAAATCAATATACATGTAAGACTAACTAAACTATTGATCATGACTTAGTTAAGTATTAATCTTTAAGAACATGAGTGGTTCCTTAAAATTAGGAAAAATGCACATAAAGTTAGTTACAAAAGCTTATGTGGTGTGCCTACAATTAAGGAAGAAGCACATGGAGTTGGTTGGAAGTTCCTAAAAAAATTAGACACGTGAGGAAGTTTCAACCATCATATGCACTTGAAAGTAACATGTGGAAGTTATAAACTACTCACGTGTCTACTCACTAGTCTAAAATTCGCCCCATTTACTACCATTTATCTCTTGAATTACAATTTATTCCAAAAGAATTAGGGAATATTCTATAATCTAAGAGATTTACTAATTTAGTGCTTATTTATTTCTTCTTCCATTTCTTTAAGTCTTCTTCTTGTGAATTTCTATTGGAATCTTTTCTTGATTTCTTCTTCTTTATTTTTTCTAGTCATGCTTATTGTATTTAGTCCTCTATCTTCTTCCCCATCTTTAGCAAGTTCTTCCTTATCATTCACTCTAAATTATATTTCCTTAATCTTCTTGTATTCTTCTGATGCTTCTAGATGGAAGATTGTTTGATCATAACTTTCGCAACTTCCATTCTTCTTAACTTAAAGGACTCTCATTCCCTAAGAATAAGCTTTTAGGATAATGAAGAATATGGTTGTTTATAACATTTATCAGTTAACATTTATCTCATTCAATTGGTTCTTTTTCACTTCTTCATAACATATATTTAACATTTCTCTAAAGACTTTTCTAAATCCTAAACATTCATTTAATTGTAGAATTTTTCTATTTCTTTATAGAAGTTATATTACATGGACTCATCTACTCTGATTTAATATACTTTAATCATGACTTGTATTATTAATAAAAATTTTCCTTTTTTTATCATGATTAAGTATCACCTTGAGCTTTTTGTCTATTATTTGTTACATACTAGATAAAATACATTAAATACATCAAAATTGTCTTTATTTATTATAATCAAAATTTAGATATCTGATAACAAGATTTAAAATATACTATACTTTCATCTTATTCAAACTGAACTTATCTTTACCTTAATATAACCTTCTTGGAAAGAGAAACCGATTATCTTATTTTCATTTTTGGAATCTAAAGAACTTTTAATATAATATTACCGCAATTTAAAATTGTTTTAAATTTTCAAATTTAATTTATTTAAAAAAATAGTTATTACCTTTTGAAAAGTTTAGGAGATTTTTTTATAAATTTAATTCACTCCTCTTCACAAATATTTTAATTTAATAAAATATTAAACTTTATTTCTCCCACACACAAGAAAGGTTATATTATTCAAAAGAGTCTGAAAAACACACGGGTTATGAGATCTACCCGCAAAATTTGTTCTCCTAAAATTTGACATCACAATTGTCCCAAAGAAAAAAAAAATACTACGTATTTACCAAGTCAAATGATACTTGTATACATTAGTGTTTTTCTTTTTCTTTATGTAAAGAAACAACAACTTGGATTAATGAATAGACTGTCGTAATGTCTTTATACAAACATTTTTTTAAAGGAGTGAAACAGCCCAAATTAAAATTCTGTTTAACAGGCCTACACTTGACATGAAAGACCCAATAATAGTGACATCCATGCTGGGCCGTGCCATCCATTACTACACCTCGTGTTGGAGGAAAAAGGAAAATGCCTCAATTAATAACTCATATTTTGTATAAATCATACGTGTCTTTTATTGTATATCATATTTGGACGAGATACAATCGTTGTAAACAAAATACTGTGAAATAAAAAAATTTATTTCCAAATATTTAGAATAATTATATATTTAAAACATTCATATAAACAAATTCATACTTAGTAATTTTTAACTTGTATGTCAAATAATAAATGAGTTTAAAATTATAATATATAAATGAAAAACAAACTTATTTTAATAACAGATTTTATAAAATTGGGTTAAATTTTAAATAAAAATCAAAAGACTATAATGAAGTACGTATAAATCCACATGAGAAGTCCGCGAGCCGTATTTAATTAGCAATGTTATAAGGAATAACAAAGCAGTATGTGAAAGCAAGTGGCTCAAATGATTAGAAGCAAGAATATTCCCCCAATTGAAGTCGGCCATTGCATTATTCAGCATATTCTGAGTTAGAGTGTTATAAACTGGTTAAGAGGGGTTCCCGTCCTACTATTTAGAGAGGTGTTTCCGACACTTCCTGTTTATAGCAATTCTTTTAGTTAAGTTTAGGGAGTGTACGGGAAAAAAACACCTAAAAACATTGTTATGCTTAAGGTTAGTCTAGTTGTGTTTATAAGGAATAAGTGTTGTTATTACATTTTTCTTACACTTTTAAAATATCAATTTATTTATAAAGTTATAATGGACCTTCGTAGGTACTAACCTTAATTAGTATGGTCTATAATTCTTAATGAATGATTATTGCTTAATTTGTAGATTAAGGGTATAAGATACAAGTGAACTTATTTGTTATTATTTTAGGTTTCTAATATGTATCTGGACATGTTTTTTTGGACCATTTTGATTCCAAGGTCCGTCTTGTTCATGTATATTGAGACGAGACCATTTCAGTTATGTATGGTACACTACTTCTCAAACTTGAAAATTTTGGTTTAAGAGTTCTTAAGATTTGATAGAAAATTTTTCCTCCCGAGATTTGAAAGAAAATTTCTCCTCTCAAGATTTCTATGGTCAAGATCACTTTTGATGCCTATTCCTCCCTAGTTCCTTGGGCTCAAGAGGTGTAATCTCGAAGAGTCACATATGACATGTTGATGCACATGCTTGACAATTTCTGATAAGATATGGGTGACTAGGACGTATCTTTTCGAGGAGTGTAACTAGTATATGGTGCTAACATTGGGTTTCAATCCATCTAATGGTTGTGATTCTTCGTGATGCTTGGGTTGACATGATTCTTTGTATATAAATATGAGGTGGGTCACTCTCATGAGATCACATTTGGTTTTTTCTGAGTTCCAAGTAGTGGCTAGGAGCAGAGGATTCATTGTGTTACCAGTTTAGTCATGTCTTCTTCTAGTGTGTTAGTTTTTTCAAGTGGGTGGTTGTTGAATGATGCTAGTGAGCTTTTAGTTGGTGTTGAAGGTGCGGGTTTTACATCCAAGACGGGGTTTTTGTGTTGAGCTTAGGCTCTTGGTAAAGCGAGGGATATTGTTGCAGAGTAGGTCGAGACTAACATTCCCCTTAGGTCAGGATACGATTGGGTAGATATGCATGTAATCAAGTACTTTTCTAGGTATAGGTGGTCATCTATGGTAGAGAATTTTGTAGCTAATGTGTCCATGCTAACAAATTCTGTCTAGGTCAGGATAGTTTCCATGGAGTGTTGTTACGCCATAGACAATGTCTACCATGATTGAGAAGGAGTCCAAAATGAGTTCTTCAATATTTGTGTGTGTGCTTGTTCACGTATGTGCACGTTTGATTTTTTTTCTGATGAGTTTACCATAGGTGTTTTGCAGGTTTTAAACATTGCACTGACATAGTCCCATCCGAATAGTTGGGCATCTTTATAAGCTTTTCACTTAGTGTGTGATGTGTTGCATTTAAACTTTTCACCCCCAAGTATTTTTGCATCACTATAGTGTTTGTCCTTTAGACCTAGTATGTTGGTCATCCCTTGTCGATCAACTGAGTATGTGCTTGTTTGCTTCTTATACCTCATCTCGTAAGAATTCCATAAGTGGGTTCTTCAAGGTCATAATAGAGCCATTAGGTCGTGAGTTCTTTTTATGGGGGATAAGTTGAAGTTTCTTTTTTATTGGACAAGGAATCTCGTCCGATATAATAATTGGTCGAGCTCTGTGTTGACCATTGAGGACAATATTAGATAACTTGTCGAGGATGCTACCCATCTAAAAGATCCTCGCCATTTTTCTTTCACCCTACTGCCATATGAATTTTTAAAACATGTATAGTTTTTGTTTTTGGCAAGTTTTGCTTAGTATTATCTTTGTTGAATGATTCTATGTATTTCAAGTGTAAAGGCTATAGTAGCGCTCGACTTCAATCACGTACTGAAGTAACTGAAGCAACAATGTGGGAAGGTGGCCACTACAAAAAAATAAAATTACCGACAAAACAAATCTATCGGAAACACCCAAAATTTGTTGGTAAATTGATTGTATGTAAATTTATCGACGAATTTTTGAGTTCGTCAATAATTACCGACTGATTTCTGGCGAATTTCTGAGTTTGTCGGTAATTACCGACTAATTTCTGACGGATTTCTGATGCGTCGGTAATTACTAACGGATTTAGGGTAAATTCGTCGTAAATCTTTTAATAATTACTAACCGACTCAGAAATTTTTCGATAAAATCGTCGATAATGATATTTTATCGACGGATAAAGTTCTGTTGATAAAATTCTATCGGTAATTTAACTTTTTCTTGTAGTGGGCTGAGAAGACCACCAAGTATATGTACAGTTTTTGTTTTTGGAAAGTTGTGCTTGGTATTATCTTTGTTGAATGATTCTATGTATTTCAAGTGTAAAGGTTGTAGTAGTGCTCGACTTACATCAAGTATTGAAGTAACTGAGGCAACAATGTGGGAAGGTTGCTGAGAAGACCACCGAGTATACCAATGTGTCTTCGACACTCATAACTGACATCTAAGTTGTCATTCAGGCTCACCTAGTACCTCTTCTCGTTGGCAAGGAAAAACACAAGAAGAAAGAAAAATCTTCAAGGAAACACTCTTCTCTGCGATGGTCCTCGAAGAGGGCTTAACAATCCTCATTGTATGTCAGCACTAACTTAGTCACCTTTTCTCAGTTGTTACTTACAATTTTCAAAGAAAGTGATATCCCCCTTACCTCAAGTGAGAAGGAAGTCATGGTGTCAACCTCTATTTAAGACCTGGTCGTTGCCTATGTGGAGTTGCAAGCTCAGGCTCTTATGCTAACTCAAGTTGTCAATGCTGAGATGACAAAAGGGACGTCTTTTGTTGAGGTGCAAAACTAAGGGTTGAGTAGGAAAGCTCTTTGAAGGCTAACTTGGAAGCCAACTCTTCACTTAAAAAGAGGGTCAAGAAAGTTGAGACCAATCATGACAACTTGGTCACTTATAGGGCACCTTGGAGGACTCAATCGGTGCTTAATCTCGAAGTTGAAGGAAAAAAATCACAACGACCAAGATGAAGAAAATGGAAAAGAGTTTGACGAATATGACATCTCGAGTAATAACTGGTGATGACTTTAGGGAAGATGATGTTGACGGTGCCGAAAACTCTCTTGGCGACTAGTAAAGAGTCGACGACAACTAAGAGTATTTGTTCTTAATTTTGTTTATTTTTTGGAAGTCTTTTTTATAAACAATCTTCTTATTGGGTTCTATTAGTGAATGATTATTCTTGTAGAATAATTCATATTGTTGACTGCTACTGTAGTTTTAGATTAATGAAATAGTTTTCTGGATTTTTTAAGTTTGTGTCTTTTAGTAAATATTTATTGAGTAATGGTAATCAGGAAGGAGGATTATACATGAGTAAATTTTCGTGGTTAAATCCATTTTCATGCTCAGGAGGGATCAATGTGAAATGTTCTAGGTCAACTCAGTATTCAAGGGATCACATTGAAACTTCCTTGACTGAGATATGTAATTATTGTAATCAAACTCAAACTTGCATAAAAGAAATTTCATTCCTATTCCTTGTTAAAAAAATTTCAACGAAAATCCTCCTTAAGAAAAAAAATGTTAAGTAAGGAAAGAGTACTTAAAATTGAATGTAACTTAACTAAAATAAAACTTTAAATGCATAATGTTCTTGGTATAAGGTCTCCTAAAAGGTATTTGAGCCTATATGCTCCATTTTTTCACTTTGTTGTTGATTTAAAAAGGCTCCTCCCAATTTAACAACAACTTCTCTTTATTCTCTAAGTGTCGCTCTCCTCATCTCCCATAAGAGATCTCCCTTATCCAATCTTCTAGAATTAACCTTTGAATTTTACCTTCTTGATGTCTTAACTTTGCAAGCCTCCTTTCTTATCTGAACTTTATCCCTTAATTCGATGAGCAAGTCTAAGTTAGTTTCAAATTTCTATCATTGATGTTAATGTTGAAGAGTTGCCTTCTTAGCGAGGGCTCACTGACTTTTAATGATATCATTACATTCATCTCATAGATTAAACTACATAGACTTTCTTGTATCGATGTAAGGCGTGTACTTGTATGTCCACAAAACTTCTAGCAGTTTATATGTCAATTTTTCTTTGACCACTTCCAGATTTTTTCTTTAACTCGTTTAAGATAATTTTGTCAATGATCCATTTATTTATTTGAGGGTGCTCAACTAAATAAATAAGATGTTGTATATTGAGACCTTCACCAAAAGTGATAAAGGCATAATTGATGAATTGATGTCAATATATATTACAATTGTACAGGGGTTGTAATATTGACGTATAATTTCTTCCAAACAAAGTTTTAACCATTCTTAGTTGAGATGCTGGCTAAGGGATCGACCTTGATCCACTTTGCGAAATGATCAACGACAACCAACGAAAACTTGCATTAGCTTTCACGGAACAGAAATAGGCTTGTGATATCCATACCCCATGTTCTAAACAACCACGTGAAACTAATGTAATGCAACTCTTCATATTTCGAATATAGCATATTTACATACTCTCATCTCTTCACAATATTTTGTAAAATCTTCTTATCTCTCGAATTATATTTAGATTATTTTGTACACTCTTCATAATATTTTTTATGTACAGTACAAGAGGTAAGAAGAGTGAAAATTTGCAGAGTGAAAAGTAAATAAATTAGAAAAAAGAAAGAAAAAAAAAAAGGAATATACAGGTAAAGAGCAACTGAATAAGAATCGTGTATAGAGGGGGAATAAGGGAAAACCATTTTCTTAATTTTGCATTGATTAATTAAAGAAATGAAAAGCAATTCCACTGAGGAGAAGGTTGCATGGAGTTGATCCACTTTGTGTTTTGCGAGTTGCCAATCATTCGCCGCCTCACCACCCTCTCTTTATATAAAATAATTCTCTCCTTATCATAAAGAATTTCTTAGTGGGAATTTCCTTTTTAGGGTCATTCATTTTTTTTGCTTACTACACTTCTTTTCCTTTTCCCTTTTCACTAACTTCCGTACTCCATCCCACTCCACACTACTATATCTATATACCTTTACCCTCAAACCTCCAAGTGAAACCTCTCATACTAACTTTTTCCTCCACAAAAACAAACACTCAACATTCCTATGTTCTTTTTCTCAATAAATTTTAGTTAAATAATGTCACTCTAAAAAAATTGACCCATATGCTATGAATTCAAACGTGAGTAGATGAAAAAGTTAACTAATATATAAAAAAAAGACTCAAATAATCCACCATCTTAAAATTTTGGAAGATGGTATCTGAATGTCTTAAAATATAACTCTACTTTTGAATTAACTATGACATTAATTTAAAAGTAAGAGAATAATTATTTTTACCAACTAAACATGATAATTAAATGATGAAGATAAAAAGCATTAAAAAAATTCTAGATACAAATTTGAAAATGGACCAATTTTAGAAGCATCAAAAACTGGTTTAATTCTTTTGAAATAATTGTTACAAAAATTGATAATTTCTAACTAATTGAAAATATATAAAGAATATGCTATCAATGATATATTGTTTACTCTAAACTTTAATGCATATGGTTTTCAAATGTGACAAGTCTCATCAGAGCAAAGAAAATGAAAGAGAATATAAATGGGAAAAAGAAGGGAAACAAGTGCGCATTGCTATATAATATATAATGTGGGTTATGGCTTTTATTGATTGGATCATCTTATGTCATTGTGTAGCACGTAATGGGTCTATTGATCGTAATGGGATGGGATAATTAGATACCTATTGATTTTTATTTTTGTTTTGTTTTAGTGCAACCTCCATTAATATTTAGTAATCATCTATGGTGACTTCCAATTTCAAACCCTTTATTTTATTTTATCAAATTAAGTTTATAATGTTTTTAAAGAGTATATTTTTAGACTTGTTAGTGGCCATCACCTTTATTTTTGGTTGTGGTCATTAAGTTTCCACCACAACATTTACTTTTAGTTTTACAAATGATGAAGGTAAAAGGGTTTGGCTCTTGAGTTAGTTTGGAATCCATGAGTTAAAAAGCATCACATAGTTCAATCTGGTTATAGCTTTAATCAATATTTATATAACGTGTAATCAAATACTGCTAATTCATATTTTAAAAACCGAGAAAGTAACGTATTGTCCACAAAAATATTTGGAACATAGATTATATGGTAATATGACTCATTCTATAAATTTATTTATTGATCAGAAGTAACATAGTTAAGCCTATCACTGTATTTAAAGTATTGTCCATTTTAAAGTTTATAATTTTTTCATGATTTTAGTATTAAATAAAAAATATATATTTAAATTAATATTGACCTTAACTCAAGTAATCTCAAATTTCAAAATATTGTATTATCTAAGTGTTAAGATGATACTCTTAAAATTAATAACTGTATTTGAGATATTATCAATTTTAGAATCTGGAATTTTATTATAATTTTATTTTTAAAAGACATTAACCTTAATTTTTAAGTGATGTTAAATTATTAAGAGTATAAAAATTTTGAATAGAAAGTTTGATAATCATAATAGAAAAATTATCTAAGCGCTCTCAAATTTGAAGCGGTGATCTCGTTAAATTGAATTTAATCTAAATATTGATCCAATTAATTAAATTTAGTTACATTTAAATTTAATTATATTAGGTTGAGTGTATCTATTCTTATTTATTGATCTTATTATGCAATTTAATTATGATTGGATAGTGTTGAATTCAACTATTGGGTTGAATAATTTAAAAGAAAATCATCAACTCTTAAAAGAGTCATCATACATATTTTAATTATTTATTATATAAGAGTAAAGCTATTATATTCTTATTATATTTTTTTTCATGTGATTATGTTGGGTCGAAGTCTTAGAATTTGAAATTTAAGTGGGTTTCAAAAAAATTTGATACATCCCAATGAATGTCCAGAAAAATGGATTGAGTGGATCTCTGAGTTAATTACACATATTTACACTTCTATGTTTTAGTGTCATATAATACTTAACTTATTTATTTAATAAATGACTAAGTAATTTTAATAGTAACAAGGCTTACTTTTTTATATATTATGTTTCTGGAGAGAATGAATTATATTTATGAGTATTATATTTATTTATAAATTTTAATTCTTTATTATTTTAATATAAAAGGTCATATTCAATGAATTACGAGTCAAAATATATAAAGTTGCCTTCAACCAAAATTTTAAAATAATAAGTTCCGATGTCTTTCTTTTTACATATTCACTCAATTTTAAACTTATAACTCCATCCTTTATATATATTTTTTTAAAATTGTTACGACATATAATTCAAATAATTATCAATTAGAAAATGAGAGTGAAAAATAAAATAACTGCTGTATAATTAGTTAAGATTTATTCACTCTTAAAATTATTAAAATTCAACCGTTATTTTATTATAAATACATATTATAAAAATTTAATATTTTCATTTAAAAAGGATTTTTCTTTCTTTTATTTGTCTCTCGGTCTCTTTTTGTTCTAATATTCTTTTGAAAACCCAGGGAGTCGATAAAGGTTAAAAAAATAATAATTGACATAAAATTAAGACTAGTTGAAAGATTAGGTGTTATCGAAAACTTTGTTCCCATACATAGGAAAATAATAAAGTGGTAAAATAAGAAACTAATAGTCCTAATTCTTAAATGAATATTATTTATCTGGAGATAATAATAATACGTTACAGTCAAAAGTTATAATATTTATAATAATTTCTGATAGAACGTTTTCTACTTAAAAGTATAATAGTTTAAGTGTATAATTTCATTGTGATTTGGTTACCTGATTTAGCCACAAGACAATTGTGTATTCTGTAAAAACTCTAACTGAATAATTGTTAGATTCAACATTTATCATTTTGTCAAAAACTATAACTATTAATTAGGGTGAAATTCCTTTTTACTTAAGAATACAAGATCTTAAGCATCATAATTGAATTTTGACTTAGTCCACCTAATATCTATTATGTGATAATTAAAATATTAAAAAATATGTTTGAATAAATTTTTTTATAGAAGTTTACAGAAGCTTATGCAATATACAAGTTAAATAAATATCTGTAAAATTTAAAATTTGTTATATATAAATTAATTTGTAGAAATTTGTTCATACATCTTTTTCAGATTTTTTACTTCTTTATCTGCACATAAATTAATTATAATTTATAAGAAAATACTTTTACTTTTTAAAATATTTTATAAATAAAGAAAAATTTCCACACAAATTACAACTACTTTATAAATTTTGAGAGAGTAGTGAGTGTTATGATTCTTGTACACAATCTCTATAATCTTGATTTCGTCATATTTACGTAGTTTGTTACACTGAAGAGGTTACTATTTATGAAGAAAAGGGAGAAAACAGGCACCAATGGTTTGGAGACAAACAAGTCACTAGGGTTTAGTGTGACACTGATGTTTTGTCCCTCTTCCTTTTGATGTGTTTTGTCTTGGTTAGAATTAGAATGCTTCTTTTTGGAACCCATCATTTAGGGTTTGACAACATCATGGGCTTCTAAACCTGTAAATGTTGGATGCCAAAGACATTTATGTCGTATAAAATTCCACCATTTAACCATAAAATAAAGTTCCAAGTACGTAAAGTTGATTTGCATTATAAGGGCTTAACCAAGCATCAGACAATAAAAAAAACAAGGTTTTCATGCACCCACTTTAATATTTTAAGGTTTATGGACCCAAATCATTGAGTTAATGAAATTAATTAGGGGCTCAATTATTCTATTCTCTTTCTATCTCATATTAATTATGTTTATACAATACTAGTAAAAGAAATGGGTAACTTTTCAGTGATTATTTTATTAGAAGAACATAGTATGTGGTAAGGAAAAAAAAAAGAGTCATAAGCATATTGGCTAAGAAGGCCATTAATATTTGAGTGCATGTCATAAGCATATTGGCTAAGAAGGCCATTAATATTTGTCCAATTAAATGTGGTGGGGATGCTTCATTTGCTCGATTGGGTGATTACTTTTGCTTAAATATAAAATACTTGAGTTTAATTTTTTTCATAATTATATTTTGGTATGGATTATAATATCTTGGGAAAATATTATAGCCGTTTGTTTATTTTAAACATGAATTGTCTTCTTTATTTTTTTTAATATTTGTGTAAAAACAAATTTATAAAAATAGAAATATGCAAGAAAAATAACCATTAAGTATGCTTATATTATATCATTTTAAATTAATTAGAATGCTTTTAAGTAATTTTTAAAATTTACAAATAAGATAAAAATGGGTCAAGCTAATCTTTAAATAAAATAGGTGTAACGTATTTTTCAAATCTAAGGCTTAAAAATGATGTACTGACACACAATTCTTTTAAGGTTATTCTAACCTTTTTAAGTGCATGGCCTAGATTAAAAGGTTATTTTAAATTCTATTTTATAGTAGGAGCTTTTAAGCAAAAGAATAATTATGACTAATTTCGCTAAGACTTAATTATCCTTAATGCAAAACTAGCATGACAATACCTATAAATAAAATTAATAAAAATATAATCTAAAATAGTAAAAAATTGTAATGATATTGTAATAAAAATATAAAACAATAATAATTACACTAATACCATAATATTAAAAGTAATATTTGAGATGTTCTTTTACAATTCTTGTAGAAGATATGGATATTACTCGAAAGTGTATGTTTTTTTAGGAACTTTGTTAAGGTAAAAACAAGTTAATATAAGATAAAATTCTTAAGGTAAAGATAAATTAGGCTAATATAAGATGAAAGTTTTAAATAATCTTAAGTTTTGTTATTTGATATTTAAGTTTTGATATAAGACATTTTTTTTATATGATATATTTATCTAGTATGTAACAAGATTAAACAAAACATTTAAAGTAATACTTAATCATGACCAAGAGTAAGTCATTGGTCAATATATAAGTCATAATAAAAATAAAAAACACAAAGTATGCAAGGTTATGTTAAACAACCCGCAAAAGAAGAAGATGGATGTTACAAGACTATATAAAGCTTTTAAAAAATATCAGACGATATTAAAAGGACATCAAAAAACTTCATAAGAAAAAGTAAGAAAGTATGAGACGATCTTGTCATTTACAAACAACCATATTTTTTCTGATCACAACTGTTTATTCTCATGATATAAAATATGTATTCTTAGAGTCAAAGACAATAACAGTTAAGAAAATCATGGTAAAACAAACTTCCATCAGGAAGTGCTAGAAGTATACAAGATAAAGAAACAAAGATTATATGTTTATATCACAAGAAGAAGATCAAGAGAAATATGTATTCAATGTTAAGCTCAAGAAAATTTAATAAATAATCTAAGATTTTATATATTTTATTTCAAAATATATTATGTGATCAAATATCTTAAATTTTATTATGTCAATTATAAGTTAAATGTGATAATAATAAACAAAAAGTAGTTATATCATATAACAATACTCTCTTACAAAATCACAATTTTTATATATTTGAATTTTAAGTTTGAATGCAACAATATTTCTCTCTAAGAAACATTATATTTCCTACACCATAAGCAGTATGATAACTAATCTTTAAATAAAACTAATATTAAACATATAATTAATGTTTAATCTATGTGATTCTTGACAAAATACTCCACTTCTATATTTATGAGAAGATTAAAATATATATAATAGTATTTTCCTAAACTTTCTCCTACAGATCCATTCAAATTCACTAATATAACCAATACTTACCCAATATAACCAATCATATCTCATTACTAAATAAATAAATAAATAAATATATATATATATATATATATATATATATATATATATATATATAATAAAGATATACAATAATCACAATATCCCCCTCAAGTTGGACTGTGAAGATCTCAAATGCCCAACTTGCAAAGTAAAAAATAGTACTGTTATTTTCCCAATGTCTTGATAGCCACAATATTGTTCCCATCGGTCATCTTCTCAGTTGGATGATTTTTGATCCTTTAGTAATTTCATCAGCGCCTGGAGTTGATCATAGCTCAGACTAAGAGATTTCACGTCATTCTCATCCGATGTACTTCCTATGGTTGAGCTTCCAGGTATGGCCTAGACTGCATTGACCCACACAGCACTACGGTCTCAGTCTTCCCCTTTCTTTGTTTGTTGCAGCGAGTATTGCGATCCCCTACCACGACCTCCATTCTTTCCGTCAGTGTGTTGTCTATCACCCCACCACTTGGGGTATCTAATGAGTGCAAAACAAGAATTTGTGTCATGCCCACTACATTTGCAATGGGAGCAAATCATTGTTTTGTCTTTCCCATCCACTCTACCACGAACAACAAAAGCCATTACATCTCTTCTGTCTTTTTCCTACGTGCCATGGTCTGTACTCGTTCTTCTTGAATTAGAATCGAGTAAACTTGGTTCAGATTCGGCACCTGATAGTGTGCCAAAATATTAGAACGTACAGTGTCATATATTGTGTCATCTAACCCCTAAAGAAAGGTATATACCCTTTCCTCTTCTAGTTTCTTGTCAAGAATCGATCTAAGATCACATGTGCATCCTCCCCATTTACAAGTTGGTGGTTGATCATAATTCGTTAATGCATCCCACAACTGTTTAAGCTTTCCATAGTGATTGAAAATGCTCATTCCTTTTTGTCTGCACTCAGCAAGATTTGATTTGATTTGCTGAATTCTTGGTCCATTGACCAATGAAAACCAGTCGTGAATATTATTCCATAAGTCCTGTGCGATCTCGACATGTGAGATCATTGAGCGGAGAGATGATTCAATGGTGTTTCGAATCCAGGACACCAATAAGAAATTAATAGTCTACCAATCTTCAATATCAGTTGAGCCAAATTTCTTTCTCGCCCTCAAAGTGTTCTTACCGAACAAGCCCATTTATCATAATTTTCACCCTTCAATTGTACCTGTGTAATCAAGAGACCAGGATTGTCAAAAGTGGTTATGTCGTAAGGTGAGATAGTTTTCCTTTGACGGGTTGTCATCATTGGGTTCTTCAGCCGTGATTCAATATATTGGGTGTATATAGGTCTGGCTCTGATACCATGACAAAATACACACTTCCTTTATTTCTTAGAAGATTAAATATATACAACAGTATTTCCTTAAACTTTTTTCTACATATCAGTTCAAATCCACAAATACAATGAATACCTACTCAATATAACCAAGATCATGTCTCATGAGACATTACTAAATAAAAACAGATACATAATAAAAATGTACAATAATCACAATAATTCCAAATACAAATGCCAATAAATAAGTAAGTACATTAAGATAAAATGTGATTATTTACACTTATATACAAATCCTAATATAATAAATTATCATTTCAGATTATTTATACAATTTTTATTAATTTCAGTCTTTTATTCACACGTCTTCATAATTTTTTTTATACACATAATTCTTAAAGTAGAGGTTGTAAACATACCATCACTAAAATTAAAAGTTAAATAAATATCTGAAAGAAAATTTAGTTTTTTGTATCTATTTGATAACTTGAACTGGATTTCTGAAAAAATGTTTAGCTTTTTAGTATCTATTTGATAACTTGAACAGGATTTATAAAAAATTGAAAAAGAAAAAGTGAATTTTGAACATAAAATCTGTTAATTTGTTTAGAACTTATAAAGAAACTACACAGTTATCACATACTAAATGCATTTAGAGCAAAACTAATTAATCACAAATTCATTAGTAATCCAACAATTCATCTTGTAAAGTTAGGTAATCTCTGCTATTATTGGAATTCAATAGGATTGAACTTGCAGCATTTTCAAAACTATAGTAAAACCAAAAACCTTATTTCATTGTGTTAGGATAAGTACATAGGATGCCCTTTATTTCAATTAAAGATTAAATTCTCAATAATATTATGTTATGACATTTCTTTTAATTTTTCTTTCTCTCGTATTTTATAGTCATAAAAAACATGTGGTTTATTCTCTTCCATAGATGTTTCTAGTGACCTTCTTTACACTTGTCTAAGCCATATTAACCAATTTTTTTTCACAGTTGATGTTACATCAATATCCTCTATCTGTTCATCTTATATTTTATCATTTTCTAAAACCACACATGTAATTATTAGCATTCTTATTTTCAGTGCTATTGCATTTTACTTTTATTTTTTGTTACCTATGGAAGATCAACAATTGTTATTAATTACAGAATATAAGTAGTCAAACAATAATATGATTGTGTATAACATCTTCATAAATTTCTGTAATTTTGTAATGTTATTTCCAAATATTTAAATTTTTAACAAATATTTTTTTATTTCTTACTTAAATTGTAATGAATGTCCTACTCTTATTCAAGTGAGAACATTTTGGTTCCACTGTTTGGTCTCGAAAGCACAAGTTTAGACTTTCTTCCCTTGAATCAAAAGTATAAAATTTGAAAAAAGCAGTCACACAATTGTGATAAAAAAATATATAGTTACAGAAAATTTTGAATATATTATTGGTAATTAAGCACATCTAAGACTAGATTTAATAAAGACTGAGCCAAACTCTTATATATAATTCTTTTAGAAAAATTCATAGTCTTTAACTACTATATTTCTCACATTAATAGTTATATCATAAGAGACTTTTCATAATTTTTTATATAAGTTACTTAAAACATTTTTTTTATTTTTTAAGAAAAATTATTTTTGGAGACACAATCATATTCCTTTTCTATAGTATAAATTATATTTAGATTTTTTTTTTCTTTTACTTTCTTACATTTCCATTAGTCCCATAGAGGGTAAATGATTTCTGTTATACATTTTTCAGCATAAAATCAAATTGATCATTCTTTTAATATATATGTGCTCAACCAATTTCATAGTGTGATTCATAAGTTTCATCCCTTTATATAATAACAAAATTCTAAAAGTATTCTTTACTTTTTTGCATCTAAGAATTAGATTATTTTTCCTCATCTCATGTATTTTCTAAGATCTCAAAATCCCATTAAATAGTTCCTTTTTACACCTTATGCACTTAGTTTTGAGAGAACTAGCTAACCAATATAAACCAGAAAATTTAAATACAACTACACAATTTTTTTCATCAACGTAAATTTTTTTCATAAATCACGAGGAATAAAAACCTAAAATAAGTCATAATTTCTTTTTTCAAAATTATTTTGATAAGCTTTCCTACATAACCACAAAATACATTTGCAAGTGTTGATAAAAATGTCTTGAGTTGTCTAACCATATTCTCTTGTCTCTGGAATGCATTCCACGTGCCTTTCCACAAACGGTTTGTCTTCTTATTTTTCCTTTTCACAAAGATACTACTAAGCAGACAACATAGAGGTGATGTCCTCTTTATGCATACTTCTTGTCCCCTTTGCTAATAAATTCCTATCTCCAACATCCTTTTTCAAAAACAATACTGCTTCATACTTTCTTTGTTCTTCCTCTATATACCAATATAAACCCTAGATAACCCTCTTCAACCTCATCAACAACAAACACAAACCAAATGCATAAACTTACCTCTTCAAAATTATAATACACAAAATTATATAACTTTTGTTTTTTGTAAAGTAAATTAGTTTATGTAAGTTACAATAGTATTTTCAGCAAAGCTAAATTCTTTAGGTTTAAACATATTTTTTTAAAAATTGTCTTAATATTATTTTTATTTTATTTTTTCTCTAAATTTGTTTAGACAACACTTTAAACTATGAAATAAAGATATGGGTTTTAGGCCAAAGCAAATAAAAAATCATTAAGAATGAAAAATTTAATAAAAATATTAGAAATCAAAACTAAAAATCCAGTAATTTATCAATGATAAAAAGAATATAGTTAAGTTCCTTGTTAACCTTTTGAAAAAGTAGATTTTAACTTATGAATAAACTTTTTTTCGTGAAAAAGTTATTTCTCACTTTTATATATTATTTTATCTTTGACAAGTGTTTATAGAAAAAAAAAAAAAAAACTCATTTTACAAAATGATACAAACACTTTTCATCTTTGGCTCCATTTTGCACAAATTAATTTTTTATTACGTTTTTAAAAAAAGTATGATTCTGTCTTCTTCCCTTGGATATGACATTTTGATATTTGAACAAATCTTCTCACCCCTTTTGTTTATTTTGAATCTGAACATAACAATGCAAAACCAACCCAATGTTCTCTTATAATCCCATTATCTCTGTAAGCTAAATTTCTCATATTTACAGAAAAATTAATCTCATTCTCACGATGCATTTATTACCCTCTTAAACTGAAAACAACTTCCCTCTTCCTAGTATACAGTATTCTCTTCATCACAAAAATTGGAAGATCATAACCCAAAGGGGACATGCGCTAACGTGCGCTACTGGGACCGTTAATATTCGTTAGTGCTTTTTTGTCACAGTGCATGAAATTTATATATATATATATATATATAGTATGTGTGTGTATGTATGTATATGTATAGACACACACTTATATTATTCCCTTCACCTCAAATTTTAATTTAAACCCAAAGAAGCAAAGCCATTTTTTTCTTGAACTCAGAAGCAGTGATCCATATGACTCTTCTCTCCAACAACATGGACAATGGTTGCTTCTCTTCGCCACGCCATGAAGCTTTTCCGGCTGGTCTGCGAGTTCTGGTTGTGGATGATGATCCAACATGGTTGAGGATCCTTGAAAAGATGCTCAAGAAGTGCTTGTATGAAGGTTCGCTTGTTTTACTCATCATCAGTGCTAATTATTATGTTACCCTTTTGTTTCTACACTCTGTTACTTTTGTTGTGGTGTTGATTTGTTGCACAGAAGGACTTTAGCATCTTTAAGCTGGATATGATTGGATAAACTTCTTTATAAAAAAACTTTTGGAAGAGAAACATAATTAAC
>Ga0099825_1001305_pt1 | contig 31334 bp, 18 predicted proteins | sample SiratroredBW_FD_76838 | JGI IMG/M metagenome (GOLD analysis project Ga0099825, IMG submission 76838) | Root nodule microbial communities of legume samples collected from California, USA - Siratro red BW | ecosystem: Host-associated > Plants > Roots > Nodule | place: USA: California | collected...
ATGGTACCTTGGTTTCCTTTCAACCCCCAGTACACTGGTTTCATTTCAACCAAAATGATTACATACAAGTCTATAACTCAGTCATCACACATAACACATCAATTTCATCATACTGAAGCATATGGAGACATATGTAACCATGGTACCTTGGTTTCCTTTCAACCCCCAGTACACTGGTTTCATTTCAACCAAAATGATTATATATAAGTCTATAACTCAGTCGTCACACATAACACATCAATTTCATCAAACAACAATCAAAATGTTCTCACATAATTTTAAAAAAAGTATATAATTTAACTATTTTTTTAAAATTTGTTTTTCTATTTTTTTAAATTTTATGTATAAGATAACTTTAACTTTGAAAAGTTATTTTTTTTAAAAAAAAAATCTTATAGAAAAGCTGATCCTTTTGCTTTTACTTTATTTTTCTAATATTTCTCATCGCAGCTAGAATTTCGTTTTCGAGTGGTTCTCAACCTTCTAAGTTCAAATATATTTGAAAATTGCAATTTTATTTTTTTGTTCCTCAGGGTTTCAAATATATTTATTTCAAAAATAAAAGTTACGCTATCATTTATTTGAGGTGAATATGGTCACTCACTTATTAGATTTGGTGTGTAAATAATAATGATAGATATTTTAATTAATCAATTTATAGAAGACTATATATATTCTTTTCACTATGTCTCCTCAATGTAATGTTGCGATTTTTTAGTAGATATCTTCAATTTCTGATGGTGAATAATATAATATGCCACTGTTAAAGATTTAGAATACATTTTCATATCATATTAAAATATAAATTTATATTTAACTAATTCAACAAAAATTAATATATAAGATTATATTTATTTCTCACTTATATACCCTTTTTGTGTAGTTTTTCAATACACCTATGTACCACACCTTATCTCTCTTATATATTCTTTTAAATTTTTAATAGATGCAAAAAAGAATTTTATATGATTTGAAAATATAATTTTAAACCTAACTTGATTTAGTAAAAGTGATTTATGAATGAGAAAAGTGTTTCATTTATATATTCTTTGAAATAACTATGCCTAACTGATAATAACTGATCTAACATGCTGGTTGAATTACACTGAAGATCTCTTTTTGTAGGTGTGTTTGAGTGTTTCCATGCAACACTAAGTTTACTGATTTCACAATGTGAAAGAGCTTGAGTTGATGTAAACTACTTTGGTGTATATTTATACATCATCATTGCAATGGATTGTTGAAAGCAACAGCCTGCAAGTGCAGGTGCCAAGTACTCATCATCACAATGGTCAACAATATGTCATTCAAATAATGTTAGATCTTCTAAATTCAATGCAAATTTATTATTCTTTTATTTTTGAAAAAGAAAACTTTTAAGATATGTTGGTATTGATATAATAGATAGAGTATATTGGACCTCATGTTTGTAAGACATTAGTAATTTGATCTTGAAAAGAAACCAAATAAATTATTTAACTTTTAATTGATAAAAGTGAAACAGTTGTGTTGAGCTAATAATTTTTTGAAACCATATTATTCTAGTTGTAATTTTAAAAATAATTAGACACTAAAAGTTATATTTTTAATCATCAACTTGACATTAGTTTGTAAATTTTATGTATCAATTTGTATTTTTTTAATTATTTAAAGTCTGGAAAAGTTTTCTTATTCTCTTGAAAACTAAATTTAAAAGGCCTTTAAGAGAATATATCTACTTGTATAGTTAAGCTTCTCTGTTCATTCGTGATTGGAAAGATTTCGAGAATCAGCTATTTGACTATTCAATAATGACTATTCCAAAGTTATTTGTTTGACTATTATATCATGATAGATCTAAAACAAGGTTTCAATGGATCCAATCTCATTATAATCTGGATATGACTGTATTTTCTTGCATCTCCATGATTTCTTATTGCACACATGCATATAAGAAGAGAAATTACTATTTTATCTTTAATTAAAAAAATAAACATGTACTCCCTCTCGTCATCTTCTTCATGTTCTGAACACTACCTCTTTCTCTTCCCAGCCGCAACACCCCCGGCTCCCTTGCATCTTTTGTTGGTTTTTTTGTAGCCACTTTTGTGTTGGAGAGCACTTCTGCACTTTTTATTAGAGATCGGATACACATTGTAGTCGCTCGTAAGATGAAGTAAGAACTTATTTCAACGTTTTGGATTCTGTTGTTTTATTTTGAGTTGGATAATCTACAATATTTTTAAATTATATAATTCAAAAATATGTCTATTTTATGAAATATATTTTAAATTATAAATTCACAAGTAATTTTTAGATTTGTAAATATTTTCTCGATTATATAATTTGGAATGTGTTTTATAAAAAATATGTTTTGAATCGCACAATTCAAAAAGGTACTTTTTAATCCAACTAGTTTTAAATTATACAATCCAAATCATGTTTGTTTTATAAAATAAATTTCAAATTATAGGGTTCAGAATACGTTCTTAGATTTGGAAATACATTTCAGATTGTATAATCCGAAAAGTCTTTTAAAAAATAAACATGTTCTGAATTGTATAATCTAAAGTGCATATTTGTTTGTATTTTTTGTAAAGCTTATTCAATTTTCATTTTTGTTACTATAAAAATTATGATATAGACAAAGTTATAGCTAAGACTAGAGGTGGTGCATCTTAAGATGAGGTTAAGCAGAGACCTACAACATCGGTCTATAAATTAATCATCAAGAAGGTTATCATTCTAGTGTTGTTGATATAATAGATGTACCTACATGAGGACACGATCAACATGAAATTTTCCCTAGAGGACTTTCAAAATTCTACTCCATTAGTAAGTTTCGGTAATCATGTTGCTTTGAGAGTGTGGAAGGATAGGGTAAAAATAAAATCTTGTGATTAATTGTTCTACTAGTCATCATGATGTTTTTTTTTTTAGTAACAAGCCTTCGTGTTTTTGTTAGAATCTTGGAGAATTAAAATTGGTCTCATAATAAAAAAATTAAGTTTGGGGTTACTAATCCTGAAATTGAGACACTTGTGCTCAATTCAAGATTGTTGCCACTGTACAACAATAGTTATGAGGTAACCAATAAGGGTTTGATTTTAACCTTTGTGGAGAGGTGGCATTAGGACACCAACGTTTTCCACCTTTCGATTGATGAGATGATGACCATGTTGGACAATGTATCGTTTATGTTTCATATCCCCATTATGGGGTCATTTTCCTACATACGTCCCATGAAATTCATTGCAGCTTCAACTATCTTGGTGGAGTTGCTAGAGTTGAATTGGGTGATGTTAGTGTAGAGATGAGGTATTGTCGGAGCACACATATTAGACTTAGTTGGTTTCAAGATATATATGAGAATTGTTGCATCTGTTAGATGTGGAAATGTGTTGAGAGGGCTTATTTGTAGCATGTAGTATTGGATGTTATTTGCTGATAAAAACGCAACATATATATTTGAGTTGTACTTGTTACTCGTTAATCTACACATGTGTGGTGGATACTCGTGTGGAGCTTTCGCACTAACTCAAATATACGGTCAGTTAGGGGATACATGTTTTGCCCAGACAAGACAAAACAATTGGACGGTATACGACTCTTATACAGGTAATCATATACACAATTAATAAAGAGGTTATATTTATTGTCATATGAATACAAGTGTAATTATTATGTTGAAACTGTAATAAGTATGGATATACAAACATTTTTAGAGCATGGGAAGGAGGAATATAAGTCCCACTTATCAGTCATGGGCAACATGATATGTCACTGGACAACATATTTGATTGTTGGTTGTGCAATCCAATTAGATGCTCTAACCCATGTTACAGTTATTTAGAGTCTATATACAAATTATCTCTGCATCCCGGCATTTGAGGCGATATCCTTATTTTTGAGTTACATCCATCTGGATACTTGTATGCATTAATATTTGTTGGAGCATGTTTTGCACTAGTAAGACTATGAGCATATGGTTCATCGACCTCTCATGCCAATTATGATGACTATAAATGGCTGAAGGTTACACTTTACTAACCATCTCGTCACAAGTGTGACATTGACTTCTCATACATTTCCATGTTTAGCTAAATACATGCAATGGTTCATAAGTGTCACACCCATCTCTTGGTTCAAAAGATGATCGACTAATTATACTATCATGTCATTGTGCCATAGTCTATAGATGGTGACACAAATCCCTAATCACAACAGGATCATGCATGTATGATAAGTTAATGTGCTCATAGACATTAACACATGTTATTTAATGTCATTTCATTAAATGTAAGTATATTTAAACGAATCATAAATGTCTTGCAGAGGATGATTGATTATGGTCACACCACTAATGGCATTGCAATGTGGAAGGGCACACATATTATACTCCAGTTAACCTGTGGCGTGACAAATGAGGTGGCTATTTATATTAGAATTCTCGTTCTGTACGAAGCAAGGATTTAGGTTAGAATATTTAGTTCTTATATATTGTTTACATTCTTACTTTTAATTTATGAATTAATTGTATTATGACAACTTTCAATCTAATTTAACAATTGTTTATCTTTTCATGGGGTTTAATTAGGGTTTGATGTATTATTTTATAAAGAAAAATTGTTAGTCAACTCCATAAGATGAAAATAGGTCATGTTTTTATAGTCATTTTATTGAAAATAATGTTTATGTTAAACAAATAAAATAGATAATCTATTATAAACAAACATATTAAAGAGTCTATTATACACAAACAAACTAAAAGATCTATTATACACAAATAGACTAGATTATATAATGTTCACAAACAGACTAAACAATTTAGTGTTAGACAAACATAGTAGACGATTTAGAGTAAACAAATATATTAAATGGTCTATTATACACAAACAAATTAGATAATACAGTGTTTATAAACAAATTAAATGATCTAGTATGCATAAACAAACTAAAATTTTTTATTTTAAACAAACATACTACGCATTCTACAGTAAGCAAACAAACTAGGCAATCTACAGTAGACAAATAGACTAGACGATTTAGTGTAAAATGACATACTAGATAGTCCAGTGTTCATAAACAGAGTAGACGATCTATTATGCATTAACAGACTAAACAATCTAGTGTTGAACAAATTGAACAGTGTAGTGTGCACAAATAGACTAGACTGTCTAAAGTAACCAAACAGACTACACGGTATATCCTACACACATAAACTAAACGATCAAGTGTACACAAACTAGATGGTCTAGTGTACATTAATAAACTAGAAGATCTTGTGTTAATAAATAGATCTTAAACGTAGTTTATTTGTCTATTATAGACCGTCAAATGTGTTTGTCTACTATAAACCGTCTAGTGTGTTTGTCTGTTGTGGGTCGTCTACTCTATTTTCGACAATATATATCTTCAATATATATAATTGTATATAGAGAAAAAACCATAAAGTAGCAACTTGTCAACATCTTTGGAAATAATAATTAATGTAGCAATAAAGTAACGCATTCTAAATAATAAAGAACAATGTATTCTTAGGAATTATTAGTCGTTTTCAAGATTAACATATGTGGTATTAACTCCTAACAATTGTGCAAATATTTGCATCCTACTAACGTAATATGATGACCATAACTTTGCCTCTTCGTAAGAGTATTTCGACCACAAAACGTCTACAGTTGGTAAGGGACAACCATCGTGCAATTTGACCTGCAAAAGTTTGAAACATGTATTATATAATCAATATTAATTACGATTATGGGTGTCAAAAATTTTAAAATATGAATAAAGATACCTGAACAAAATGTGAACCATACACATGGCCTATACATATGAGTCAATGTAGACTGACATTCATGTGAGGTTTACTTCACAATGGGAATATTGTTATATTTTGCTTCAATGATAAGCAAACTAATATAACATTGTATTTATTAGCAATGATGTACCCCATATCAGGTATAATCATCCACTTATCAACATTAGCCTGCAAATACATGAATGTCAGCTAGATGATCAATAGGTAAAACTTACAAATAACTCCATCATATATAAAATAACTTACCATTGACATTCCATCAACAAGTAATGACAACTTTAGTTTATCTACTCGTTCATAACCACCTAATATTGTGGCATATTCATGATGCCACTAACAAATTTCTTCCAATAAATCCATTCTCACACGCAACCATGAGTCTTCACCCATTCCCAACAATGCAGCAATAGATCGATAACCATAATGACCGTCAGCTTTCACATCAATCACATCAACTATGTAAGGGTGACAACTAGGATGAAATTGATCCAACATAGGAACTGCTTTGTTGTCCTTGGCCATCGACATGCTTAACATATGATGGCTCACGCTTTGTAGACTTCACAAATCGATTTGATTGAGTTATCTAGAAGTCCTATTTTCACTTTATTCATTGGTGACATTGATGTCATATTTGGATAGGCAATTTCACGTAACTTGCTCTTAATTGATATTTTACCAGTCAACTTCTTTAAAATGATTTAAAATGACATCAAATTCTTGTTGAATAAATAACTCAGACGATGATGAAGCACATGATGACATATTGGAAAAATTCAATCTAGTTTGCATTAGTTGTTCCTTTTCAATTCCAGACTCTCTTAGTGATCTCTTGTAAGCATATCTGACATTGTACACTTGCTTTATTTTTGTCACATTGTTCTCATTGTTTTCTTTCAAAGTAAGTAATATGTTGGCCGGCGTCACTAGACTTTTGGTCATGTCAACGACCATCGCATGTTCATTTGATTTTAATCTGCCAGCATAGGGGCGACTAACTAATGTCCCATCCATTTCATGATTATGACTTCTACATATTACCTTCAATATCTAACCTTCTGCATTACGAACATGTTTACCCCGTAATTTAAAAGGACAATCACATTTTTTTGTACCAATTACATTCACCTCTACATCATGTTTGTATTTTCTATACTTACCACCTCTTTCACAACCTAACAACACAAATGTCTTTCTTCCGTGTTATTCATTTGCTTTGTCAGATCTATTTATCACAATCACAAAACCAAGTTCAAAGGCACTCTATGCACCCATTGAAGTAAGTTATCTCGTGTAGGAAATACTTACACAAATACATGTCAACATAATTACATGAGCTCTCAAACCTTTTACAAAAATGAATGAAATTCTATTTACTTCATTTAATGTAAAATCCTTAACGCAGTCTCTTCTAACCAATTCATCTTCATTGCCCACAAACTTCATTAAATCTAATTCTTTCATATTTGAGATCTTATCTACTTCATTGCATATTTTTCTCCAAAATTGGTCTACATTCAACAATCAATGTTTTACAATCATACCAAAACCATTAAATGTTAAAAAGCTAGATAAATTCTCTAATCCAAAATTTGCAATACAGAATACAATTTTGTATTCCAGATATAAAAATTGTATTTCAGAGTGTACAATTCGAAATAAAAAATTATATTCCAAAATGTATAATCAAAAATACAATGTATTCCAAATTGTATTATAAATTGTTCAATTCAAAATACATTATGGAATACAATTTTTGTATTTCAGATTGTGCAATCCAAAATATAAATTGTACATTCTAGAATATAATTTTGTATTATGGAGATCAGAACTTTAAATTTTAGATTATGTAATCTAGGAGATCTCCAAATTCCACAATCCAAAATTGAAAACAAAAACATTAAATGGAAACTAACCAGAAATGAAACCACAACCAGCTAACACCACCAACGACCACTACCACAAACACCAAAACCACCCACAAACCACCACCAACCATCAAAGAATGGAAACTTCACTACAAACTAGCAACTCTAACTAACACCAATACCTAAATTCATTTTCAAAAAGATTTTGATATTTTCATAAGTATATGGTGGAGGAAAAAATCATAGAAATACAGGAAGAGAAAGGAGGAGAAAGGAGATCCTCGATACAAGATCTCAAACTCACGTTTTTCTAGAAGACTCTCTCGATACAAGGTCTCAAGTGAAGACACAGTGATCTTCTCGATACAAGATCTCGGTCCCATGTTGATAGGTGTGGCCCACTGGTTCAAGGTTGACCCTATGATTGGAGTGATGATCCTCTCGATACAAGATCTATATCTCTAGTGAAGATTCGTGATCTTCTCGATACAAGATCTTGAACTCACATTTTTTCAGAAGACTCTCTCGATACAAAGTCTCAAGTGAAGATACGGTGATCCTCCCGATACAAGATCCCAGTCTCCCGTTGATAGGTGTGGCCTGCTGGTTCAAGGTCGACCTTATGTTTGGAGTGATGACCCTCTCGATAGAAGATCTATATATCTAGTGAAGATTCGTGATCCTCTCGATACAAGATCCTGGTCTCATGTTGATAGGTGTGGCCTGCTAGTTCAAGGTCGACCTTATGTTTGGAGTGATGACCCTCTCGATAAAAGATCTATATATCTAGTGAAGATTCGTGATCCTCTCGATACAAGATCGCAAACTCACATGTTTTCAAAAGACCCTCTCGATATAAGGTCTCAAGTGAAGATATGGTGATCCTCTCGATACAAGATCCCGGTCTCATGTTGTTAGGTGTGACCCGTTGGTTCATGGTCAACCTTATGTTTGGAGTGATGATCCTCTCGATACAAGATTTATATCTCGAGTGAAGATTCGTGATCCTCTCGATACAAGATCTCGACCTCACATTTTTCAGAAGACCCTTTCGATCCAAGATCTCAAATGAAGATACGGTAATCCTCTCGATACAAGATTCCAGTCTCATGATTGTTAGGTGTGGCCCAGTGGTTCACAGTCAACATTATGTTTGGAGCGATGATTCTCTCGATACAAAATCTCGATCTCCAGTGAAGATTCGTAACCCTCTCGTCCTCAAAAGGTCAAGGTTGCAATCTCACATTTCTTTTTTTGGAAAAATGGCACATGACCCTCTCATCTTTGTGTAAAGCCAAGGTCTCAACCATGATTGGATGCATAACCCTCTCGTCCTCGAAAGGTCAAGGTTATGACATAGTTTTAAGTTCTGTTGTCATGTGATGGGGCGTGACCCTCTCAGCTCAGTCCAAGGTCTCAACCTCACCTTTACCTTTCAGCGCATGACGATTCGTGACACTCTCGGCTCAGTCCAAGGTCTCGACCTCACTCTCCCTTTTCAAATCTTTCAAATGGTGACCTCTCTTCTAAGGAATGATCTGAATGCTTTGAGTTTTTTTTTTTTCTCTTTCAATTCGGACGAAATTAGTGTTTCCATTTTTATTTAACTTTTACTTTAATAATACAAAAATTTTAATTTTCAAATTATCCAGTAAAATTAAAGTGAAGAGGGGCAGCTATCAACACCCAATTTCGTCCGGATGAACTTTATTTCAAAAGTGTTCTAAAGAAAAGGGCTTTTATTTTTATTATTTATCTTTTAAAAAAAACAAAAAATAAACTAAATAACAAACAATATGTAAAATAAAAAGATTTTGGAAGTGAAAAGGCATGGGGTTTCTTGGGAAGTGAAGAGGCATGGGTTTCTTAAAGAAGTAAAAAGGCATGGATTTCTTGGGAAATGGAGGGAGGAGTCTCTTGGGAGGTGAAGAGATAGGAGCCTCTTGTGGAGATATAGAGAACAAAAAAAAGAGGAAAGGGGGGGATCCCACACCATCATCATCCTCATCGATGAAGCCACCTCAAAGTTTCCTTTGAAACCTCACAACCAACCACTCACCTACAGTTTTACACCAAAGGACACCTTCTCCTCCTTGTTTTTTCGTCTAATAACCTTCTAATAACCTCCAAGAAATGTCATGCCATGGGGTGGCGAACTTTCCCCTCCTCATCCTCGTCTCAATGGAGGTGGAATGGAGGAGAAAGGAGGTCTGTAGTGTGAGAAAATGAGCTCGCAAGGTTCGCCGGTCATCTTCCTCAAAGGGACTTGCACCGGCGAGCCTCCGACGAGGCTCAAATGGAGGTTTCAAGGCGTTTTCAAGTTATAGAAACGGTGGAAATGAGATGGGTGGGAATGAGACGCACCTAATGGAAGCCGAAAACCCGAGTTTGGTGGCGGTTGGTGGTGTAGCTCCGACGAAGCCCGATTTTCCAGCAAGAGCTTCTTCAAGCTTTTTCAGATTGTTATGGTCTGTTTCAATTGCTTTGGAGGCTTCTTGGAGGTTATTAGAAGGTGTTTAGGCAAAAAAACAAGGAGAAGGTGTCTTTTGGTGCAAAACCGTGGGCAAGTGGTTGGTTGTGAGGTTTCAAAGAGAACTTAGAGATGATTTCATCGATGAGGATGATGATGGTTTACGATCCTCCTTTTTTCCTTTTTTTTTTTTTGTTCTTTATATCTCCACAAGAGACTCCTATCTCTTCACCTCCCAAGAGACTCCTCCCTCCATTTCCCAAGAAATCCATGCCTTTTTACTTTCCAAGAAACCATGCCTCTTCCCTTTCCAAGAAACCCCATGCCTCTTGACTTCCAAAATCTTTTTATTTTACATATTGTTTGTTATTTAGTTTCTTTTTTTAAAAGATAAATAATAAAAATAAAACCCTTTTTTTTAGAACACTTTTGAAATAAAGTTCACCCGGACGAAATTGGATGTTGACAAAACAATCAGGATCAGTCTCTCGTTATATGAACAAGTTGTTTATCTGACCACAGAAATAACTTGCAAATAAACCCAATTTATGGACATATGATCATCATGTCTCCACAAGATACACTAAAATTTCAAAGACAAAAAATGCACTAAATAATTTGGAAAACAAGTCCTACAATATCTAGTAGCTTAACCTATAAAACCTAATTACTAAAAAAAATAAAGAGAAGGAAGTTATCCTTTTAAATAACGTATAAATAACTTTATACCACGAAATAAATAAAAAATTAAATGTTTTTCATCAAAGTTTCACTACTTTTAACAAAATCAACACTAAAACAATATAAAAAATATTTATCCTCAAAATTAACTGTAGTATTGATTGTTCAATTAAAATTGTCAAAATGTCAACCACCTTGTCTAACCTTGATAAATATGGTCCAATGTTGTGATATACTATTAAACACAAGTCAAATTACACTACAAGAAAAAAGTTATTTAGAAATTAATTTGTAGCTACTAAATGAAATAGTTACTAATTGTGACAATAATAGTCATCAAATTAGATTTTAATTACTAAATAACTACAAAATAAAAATAATGATTGAATTTAATGACTAATTAAGTCAATATAATTGGTATCTAATATTAGCTATCAAGATTTGAATGACTTATATCATTAGATTCTAAATTGATCTCTAATTAAGTTAGATACCAATTTAGAATCTAAAGATATAAGTCACTAAAACCTTAGTACCTAATGTTTGATATCAATTATCTTGACTTAATTAATCACTAAATTCAATCATTACTTTTATTTTATAATTATTTAACAATTAAAATCTAATTTGATAACTATTTTTATCATAATTAACAATCATTTCATTTGATAGCTAAAAATTAATCTTTAAATAACTTTTATCATAGTGTTATAGTTGATATAAACATATAACTTTTTCATTTTTCTTTTCATCACAACTATCTTCAAAACCAAATTGGGAAGCCAAGCCAACTTCATTTATTATCCAAGTTATTTGTACAAAAAAGATTAATAATAATTGACAGTAACATTGGAATTATATCCTCTAAACAAACAATGCCGGGTTGAACTTAATTTTTGTGTTATAGTTATATTAAAACATGATTACAATTATATACTAATTTTAAAATTCAAAACAAGTTATTAGCACAAATATGTACCGAAAAAAAATTAATGATAAGAAAACATTATGAATGTGTTATTAAATTACTTTCAGAGAATAATATAACTTGAAAGAGAAATTATTGATCAATTTCAAGAATCCTTAAACTAATATACTTTTAATGAATAATTATTATTATTTCAATCATCATAATTTAATAAATGATTGGGCGTACAAAAGAATACAGCTTAAATTATAACACTTTAACATTAAATATTCAACATACTAAATATATAGAATTATATACATACATATACATATCTCTCTCTCTCTCTCTCTCTCTCTCTCTCTCTCTCTCTCTCTATATATATATATATATATATATATATATATATATATATATATATATATATATATAACCAAGAATAATATCATTTCAGGTTTCAAACAACTTGTTTGATATAAGTAAATTCAAGGATTAAATATCAACTTAAATAAGGATATACTCTAAATTTAAATAAATAAAATAAGTATATATCGGTCTGCATGAACATAATTTAATATTACTAATGTTGTACTATTCAAATGTTTCAGATTCTTACAAGTTGCTTTAAATTTAAGTAAAATTAAAACATTAAGATAAATAGGAAATGATATTGTGATTAAATATGAAGAAAAAAAATGTTCACATGATCCACATGGATAAAATGTTATTGTATATAATATTATGCGTTAGAATTCATTCTTTTATAGTTTAATAAAATAGTGGCGGAGATTAAGCAGAAAATCATTTGACCGCATTAACATGCAGTGACAGAAGAGCGTTAGAGGAGCTTGTGTTACTATTGGCGATTGAGTGCCCATGCATAAAAGACTAGGATCCCAACATACTAAGCAAAGCCCCTTCAGCCCTATTTTCTCAACCCAATACTCTTTTATGGAGTTGTATGGCTTAGTTTTCATTTTTTTTTTAGATCTTCTTATTAAGTGAACCAAAAATAACACTGGTGTCATAGCATTCTAACAGGGTATGCTTATCAAGGTGTTTTAATTAAATACTAATTCTTTGTAACAATTTTTTATTTAAAAAATAAATAAAATCTGAGATAACATGGTTTAGATAAATATTTGAGGTTATTCAATTAAGAAACTCTTGCGTATAGATAAAGTCAAGAAAGGCAAAAAAGTACAAAATAAAGTAAAAATATATAAAATAAATAAATTATTTGAAGTCTTTTAAAATATTCCTGACTATGAATTTCTTAATTTTTATATGAAAAACTCATAAATTGTTTTCATTAGAGACCCTTATATATAATTTGTAGTCCTTATTATTAGAATTATTGTTCTCACAACCGGTTGAACCCAGAACCAGCCTATTGTCAGATCCAAAATTTGAACTGAGTTGAGAGATTCAATCAGTTGACTCTAAATATGATATATCAAATTTGCTTGCTTTCACATATAACTTACTTTTATAATATCATGACATATAAATATCTTTACCTTTTATATTAATAATACCATTTGAACAGTCACGTCACAACATATCACACCCAACTTTATATATTTCTTTTTAATATCTCTACATACAGCTTAATTTCATTTTAGTTCACTAAATACAGCTTATTTTCATTTTAGAAATCTAATGTAGTAAAATACAATCTTCTACAAGAGTAATCTAAACAACATCCATTTGAAACACACATTGACTAAATACTATGTCGAGCTTATGCTGACTTTTATAGAGGTAAATTTCAGCACCTTCTCTAAGGAAAGCTCATATATTGGTTTATACAGATATTTCTTCGATTCTGATAGAAACTACCCATAACCCTAGTTACCTATGTTCAAATCCTAATCTTCTTTCTATTCTCTGAAGTCTAACTTCAGTTGTGGATTCACCCTATGAGTGATCGGTCCATTCAGAATATCCTATCACACAAACTCATTTATGGGTCTAAGTTACGGTACACCACCAAACCATGGTTCATCCAAATCAAGATCATCTATCCTCATAGTTATACTGCAGCTCGTCATAAAATCACCCATGACCACCTTCCAAGACCCATCCACAATCAAGACTTTCGGTCAACTAATACCTAGACCGACTACTGTACCCATAGATGAATCCTTACTCTGCGCAAACTATTCATTTCTATTAGCATATTTCCTCACTAATCTGTATAAGCACCTACAGAAGATGAATCCTTACTAATAAGGTGTACCATAATGCACCAAAATAAGTGGCTAATAATTTGTACCTGTCTCTTTTTTGTGTGTATTGCTACACGTAACGCCAATACCATAAAGTCACTTCATTTATAATTGCAACATCAGATTATAACATGGCAGATTCAGCTCGGTAAAACCTAGTGCTGATCCTCTTTCGTGAGAGACATCAATAAAAGAACAAGACTTGTTTAACATTCTCTATCACAAGGTTCTGAGTAACGGGATTATAGGCACTGTCATGCAATACAATTGAAAATGAACCCAATATTCATCCATAATATATGCCCGTGACTTTTGCATCATAACTTCAGTTTGAACTCAAATTTGTCAATTTCCTATGAGTCTCTTCTACTGATTCTGCAAGAAGATAGAATACAGGGGTATCAGTTCCTGAGGAATCGAGTTTTATAAATTTCACCCAGTTACTTAGTAAGATTCTTTGCAGCTAACTAGATCTAATCTGATGTGGTTGAGTTAGCATATTGGAATTGAATGTGAACTTTCTAAGAAGCTAACCTAACAAAATCTCACATTCACAACCCCAACGGTAACAATTAATAATCAAAGCTAAGGAGAAAAACTACAACTGCATAATACAATTGGTTTAACGCAAAATCGCCGTCTTAAAACTACCTATCACTTAACGTTAAAAACCCTAACCTTTATTTGAGAGTCTTGGGAGCGGCAACAGATTCCGACGATTTATGCGTTTCCACGACTCGTTGCTGCTGCTGTTGTTGCTGGATGATGGTGTTCCTCTCGTATTCGCGCCACTTGTTGATTGCGGCGGTGCAGATCACTGAAAACGATTCGTTAAAACCGATGCAATTAAGGAAGAAATAGTTGTGTGCGTGTGAGAGAGAGAGAGAGAGTGAGGACATAGAAGGAATTGGATTACCTCCGGCGCCGACGAAGAAGACGAGACGGAGGAGCTTGGGGCCGGCAGGGCCGGATATTTCTTCTGCGGTCATGTCCCTCCGCCGCCGGTGAACGCTTCCTTCTCTTTCAGTACTGACCTATCGTGGCTCTTCAAGCACTTGTAAAACCTCCTTATTTATTTAGAAAAATAATTTTAGTTCTTATATTGAGCTAAAATTAATTTTTACATTTTATATTGGTAAATAATAATTTTCAAACATTAAATATTCGTATATTATCGACATAATTTTTCATATAACTAAATTAAATCATAATAATAATAATAATAAAATTCATTTCAAATATAACTTTAAAACAATTATTATAAGAAAAATGTCCACAAAATATATGCTGTAAGAAAAAGTTTTCTGATTATTTGGACATTTCAATTAACCCTTTTTCTAGAATGAAATGAAAATGAAAAATAATTTCATCTCATGCCTTTAAGCTATAAGGAAAAAAAAATATTGGATTAAATTAATTACTAATAAATAGAATGAAAAAACAACGTGCTATTTCATTTCATTGGGTTTTAAGCAATCTTCTTTTTAGGTGGATTTATTTTAAACAATTAAAATATTTCATACCATTTTATCTCATTTTATTTTGTTATTTCCATTTTATTAACCTAAAATTTCTCTCACATAACATTCTATGTTCACTCTTTTTCCAAATGATCAATTTCCATTAAACAGACACCTCAGTCCCGGAGACATTCCGCGAGTTTTTGTCCAAACGACGACGTTTACCTCCAATTCGAAACAAGGGTTAGAATTCGTTGGCCTTTCGGATTACGACATAACGCCACCGCAGTCGCCGGCGAACGATTCCTGGGTTTGTTATCTTCATCTTAAAGTTCCGATCTTTACTTTCAAACATGGCAAAGGGAACAAGCTCAAAACTGAACATCGCAATAATTCACCCGGATCTTGGCATAGGTAAATAACCACTGTTCCCCATTGTTTTATAATCCACTCAAATTGAAACCTACAGTTGTTGTAAAGTTTCCATTAATTTGACTTTTCTAAATTAAAATTTTGGTTTCATGAAACATTATCATGCTATTTTCTTCCCTCTAGTTGATTTCACCTTAGTTTACCTTGCGATTGTTTTGAAGGTGGAGCTGAGAGATTGATTGTGGATGCTGCTGTTGAGCTTGCATCACAGGGCCATAAAGTTCATGTTTTTACTGCACATCATGATAAAAATAGATGCTTTGAAGAAACTGTTGCTGGTGAGTCTCACTCTATTTATGTGGGCTTAAATGCACTTTTATCTTGACATCTAATAACAGAAATGCCTAATGTAAGAGTGTAACGAGTGCAAAATCACATTTGCACAAAAGACTAAAATCGAATTTTGACTGTAGTAGGGAAAAAGTTCAAAAAAACTATTATATAAAGAAGTAGAATTGCCATTGACATGGGTTTTGACTTGTGATTTTTCAGGTACCTTTCCAGTTACAGTGTATGGTTCCTTCCTTCCTCGTCATGTGTTCTACCGTCTTCATGCCTTGTGTGCATACCTTCGGTGCCTATTTGTTGCTTTCTGTGTACTTTTCATGTGGCATTCATTTGATGTTATACTGGCAGATCAAGTATCTGTAGTTATTCCTATCCTCAAACTTAAAAGGTCAATAAAGGTAGCCAAGAAGGAGGCAGAAGATATCATATGTGGATTGTTTTGACATCTTCAATTCTTAGTTGTTTTATTTTCTTTGATAGGTTGTATTCTACTGTCATTTTCCGGACTTGTTACTGGCTCAACATTCAACTTTCATTAGGAGGATGTATAGAAAACCAATTGACTATGTAGAAGAAATAACGACTGGTCTAACTTCATATCCATTCTTTATTATTTTTTCCTACTCTGATTATATTTTCTAGAGTACATGCTGAACCCTGCATCTTATTAGCCTTTGCTGAATCGCAGGAATGGCTGATTTGATACTTGTGAACAGCAAGTTCACTGCCTCTACTTTTGCAAATACTTTTAAGTCTCTAGATGCTAAAGGAATTCGACCAGCTGTTCTATATCCAGCTGTGAATGTGGATCAGTTCAACGAACCCAGTTCCTATAAGTAAATGACATGTTTGTAGATATATGGTTGACACTTTACAATTTTATGCATGTAGCTTATTCTTATATCCAACTTTATAAACTTTATGTATAGAATATAATCATAGTCTTAATTTCCATTGTTTCTTCTGTTGTAGGCTGAATTTCCTTTCCATCAATCGCTTTGAAAGGAAGAAGAATATACAGTTAGCTATTTCAGCTTTTGCTATGCTTCACTCACCAGAAGGAATTTTTAAGCATAAAGATATTACTAATGCTTCCTTGACTATTGCTGGTGAGCCTGTTTTTGTTTACGGCTGTGTCTCTTTGATGATAGATTTATGTACATTACTAATTGTCATCGGATGGGAATATCTGTTCTGATGTATGTGCCTCATACTAGAGTTTGGTATGGTGTTGTCTTCATTTTCAAGATATAAAATATTGTTTTAAATGAACATTATGTTTGGTTTGTAGTTAAGTTTCAAAAACTCTTTTATTTTCTATTATTTCAAGGGACTTTGTTGTTCTGCTGAATGTGGTCAATCTTGCGGTTTGTAGGTAAATTATCTAGTGCGACTGTGATACAACCAGTTCTCAAACAGGTGTATTGTGTGGGTTTGTCAATTTGTTACTTATTGAACCTTTTCATAATTGTTGTGGAAAGCGCATGCTTATTTTCTATTGTAATTACTTAACTAGAAATGAATATTTATTAACCATTATTTGGTGACAGTAAGTTCATTAAATGATCCTTTAGTATTTGCACTTAAACATTGACCATTAAGTGCAAAGAGCCAAGTACTTTGTTGTGCAAGTTTGGGCTGCTTCACTGAATGGTCAATATCGGGGAACAACTTCCTTTGATTAAGCTGATGATTTTTTTTACTTAGGTTCTTTGAAGGTTATCTGAATTTATCCACGAGTGTGGTACCTGTGAATACATTAGTCTAAAAACTAAAATAGGGTAAAGTTTGGTTGGACTTGGAAAAAGTTGCAAAAAATTTATTGATTTCAACCTGCTTGGTGTGTTAGGCCTTCTTATGGCATTCTTCTTTAACTTTAAATGCATTTTCTTGGTAAAACTGCAGAGTCTTAAGTTTGAACAAACCATACTTGAGTCTTTCATTTCCCTGTGAAGCATTTATGCACGTGCAATTTGCGTAACAACCCTATTGTCATAATTGGTGCTAGGTGGCTTTGACAAACGGTTGAAGGAGAATGTGGAGTACTTAGAAGAGCTTAAATATTTAGCAGAAAAGAAAGGAGTCTCTAGTAAAATAAGATTCATCACTTCTTGCCCTACAGATGAAAGAAATGCACTTCTTTCGGAATGCTTGTGTGTTCTTTACACACCAAAGGTATATAAAACCATGCAAATTATGATTCATTACAACTGGTGGAAACTGAATTAAGAAATGAGCTTTACAGAAAGTTCTTTGATGCAGGATGAGCACTTTGGCATTGTTCCTCTGGAGGCCATGGCAGCCTATAAGCCTGTTATTGCATGCAATAGTGGTGGTCCTGTGGAGTCAATTAAGAATGGTGTAACGGGATTCCTTTGTGATCCTACACCTCAAGAGTTTTCTTCAGCAATGGCTAAGCTCATAAATGATCCTCAGGGGGCAGAGAAAATGGGCAGAGAAGCTAGGAGGCATGTTGATGAGTCATTCTCTACAAAGTCATTTGGCCAGCATCTAAATAGATACCTAGTCGACATTCATCGGGGAAAAGAGGATTGAGTTTAACATTGGATAGCATGATTTTGCCCTTAAATTGTTAACTAAAATTGGTGACCATTCAACTTGCTGTTCAGATTTTAGTTGGCTTAGCTCACTTTTTGCATGTAAATCTGAATTGAATTACATAGATGATTACATATTCAATATTCTGCGGTTTGCACTGTTGGATATTCCAAAGTTTATAAAGAATTTTCTTTTGCATATAAAAAAATTCATTCACTCATTTCCTCCAATCTGGATAGAATATAAACTTGAGATTCATATGAATTCTTTCTCTTATTTTGTAGGGCAGTCAAACAATGAAAGAACTGAAAAATATTGTGTTTTTAATCACTCCTTAATCGTTCATTCTATCCACCAAGAACAACAAAACGTCTTTGTTTAGCCTTAAACATGTGAGACGTGTTGAGATTTCACATAAACTAACTGTTCTTAAAATAGAAGTTATAAAAGTTTGAATGATCTGAAGTTATGTGACATGTGAATCTTTCTATGATATCTCGTTTAGATTCTATAATTGAGTTATATTAAACCCAATTTCAAGCCAAAGCACGAAAGGTTTCTTGATCTGTCGTTCAGCTCTCACTTGTATGGGAAGTGGCATGTGTTTATGTTCCCGTGCATGTGATTGATTACGCAAAAGTTCCGTCACACGGAAATTGTATTGTATGTAATTTGGGCTTGGAAGGTGTTGGCTCTCTTGGTCTCTAATAAGTTGCACTTTTTTTTCTAGACAAATTATTAAGAAAGCTGGCGTTTGTTTAAAGGTGCTAGAATATGTTATCTTAAATAGGCCTTATTGATTGAAAGGTTGTAGTGTATTTTGGGTTGTACCTAGTTTTTATATATATTTTTATTCTTTTTCTCTTTCTTTTCATTATTATATCTTAACTATCAATGTCCTTTATATTGGAAACTAAGATACGAAAATCAAGTCCTTTCTATCATATTTTTAGTTATAAATTGGTATCAAAGCAAGTCGATCTCCTTTGGCTTGATTTGAGTTGTCCACTGATGTCCTCCATCATTCTCTATTGTCGTCTCTCGTTTAGTTGTTGTTTTTATTTTTTTTACAATCAACATCTAGATTGGTTCGTTCCATTGAGGTACAGTGATTCCAATGTGTTTTATCAATGCACATTTTTCTCTAATGACTATCGGATGTGGTATGTTTTATTATGTAATATCCAAGCCACATAGTCATATTCTTTCATTCTCTAACATGTGTTGCCACATATAGCCTTTTTATTCACCTTAAGTTGGCACGCGCTACCTTTCCTTCACTGAAGCAACTTTGTGTTTCAATTAGACTTCCTTGTCACCATCTTGGTTTTTGAGCTTAATGGTAGATGGTACTTAGTTCTTCTTCCATATAGATAAGGTTGTTGGTTGTCGTTGGGTTTACAGCACTAAAGTTTAGTCAAATAGTGAAGTTGATCGCCTTAAAGTTAGATTGGTGATCAAATGGTAGAATCAAATCTTTTGATTCGACTACAATTATATTTTTTTTATTTGTCATGGCAACCATTTTTTTATTGGTTTCTTCATCAATTTAATATGAAAAATATTTTTTTCCATGACTGTTTAGAATAACTATAGATGGCTTAACTTTCTAGATTTGTTGTTTAGGGAGAGTCTCATCTAATTTGAAAGTCACGTCGCTATCTGTAGTCTCAAGCAATCTTCACGTGCTTAGTCTGAAAAGTTTAGTCATATTTTTCAAACTTCTGAGCTAAAACACAGTTAGACAAACATTTTTTTTAATTTTTATACATCCCTTAGAAAATGTGTGTACTTAATAGTGTATGTTGATGATATAGTCATTTCAGTGAATGACATTGCTAGAATATCCTAGTTAAAGGAACATCTATGCAATCATTTCAAACCAAGGATCTTGAAAGTTTCAAATATCTTTTAGACATTGAAGTAGTCAAATCAAAGAATGGTGTTGTAATTTCTCAAAGGAAATATGTTTTAAACATTCTAAAAAAGACAAGTATGATTTATATCAGAAATTAATGGCAGAATAGAGAAAAGTTTTCTCTAATCTAAAAGGACATAGAAAATTGATTGGAAAACTTATTTATCTTATCATTATTAAACCATATTTATCTTTTACAGAATCAGTTCATGCAAAATCCTTATATTGATCACTAGAATATTGTCATCCATATTTTAAAATACTTCATAAAGACTCTAAGATAAGTATCCAAATCTCTAGATATTGCAATGCTGAATGGGTGGATTATCTTCTATAGACAGACACTCTACCACAATATATTGTGTTTTCATTAGAGAAAAGATTATCTATTGGAAAACTAAGAAATAAAATGTAGTTGTCTAATCAATTATTGAAGTAGAGTATAAAACAAGTAACATCATTCACTTGTGATCCTATATAGGCAAAATAGTTCTTCAAATAATTGAATTTGTATGAGATTCAACCAATAAAAATATATTGTGATAACCAAACTACTCTATATGATTTGAATACAGTGATGCATAAGATAATAAAACATAAAAATTAATTATCATTTTATCTATATCAAAGAAATATAATATAATGATCTAAATTCCAAATACATTAACAAAATTTTTGAAATGATCTAAGCTTGTATACAATTGTATTGTTATGTTAATTTTTGAAATGATCTAAGCTTGTATACAATTTTATTGTTATGTTCCCACATGAGAAAGTGTTAGAATAGGTAATCTCAAAATAGCTTTATTGGAATGTTATTCTGCATTTTTTTGTTTACTATATTTCTTCTACTACAGTCATTATACATAAATATTATAATAGCTAATGAAAATCTGTTTTTTTTTTTTTTTTTTCATTTTTTCAATGTTAAGTAAAGGTATAAAATTGAATTATCCAAAATCATATTTCCAAAAAAATTATAACTAGATACTATTTTCATGAACATATTGCATTGTTATTATTAAATTTTTTTAAATAAAACATATCTAATTAAAATAGTTAAACTAAGAAATGTGAAATTATGAAGTGAAGATAAGTCGTTATAGCCGAAAATTATTTTCATTCGCACGGAAATCAGATATATCCATCAGTGTCATGATAATAAGAAGTATTTATTCAATATTCTCGAAAAAGAAAAGTGAAAAGGTTCTTACAAAATTTATAACCCTCATGAGAACGTTTAGACACGAAAATCCGTGATATTACTCTCAGAACTTCCGAAATTCTCCTTCAGAAATAAAAATATAGAAAGTATATTTGAGATATAAAAATATAAATAGTATAATATCTTTAAATGTACATTTTAGGTTTTAGCATTTTCAAGATCAGTGCAAAAACAGTATTAGTTTTTTTTTTTTTTTTAAGAACAAGAAAAATTAATGTAGTACTCAAGTGATTTAATATATTAAATTTTAAAATTGGATATATAGTTCAAAAAGTTAAAAAAAATAATTTAAATTAAAAAATCGTCTGGAAGTTGAAAGTTGATAATTTATAGCTAAAAATTATTAAATTGATTTATTAAATTAAAATTATTTGGTAAAATTATCATTCTAAATTATGAAACTAGATGCATTTATATAGTATATTTAATATAAATTTTATTTTTATTTTATTAAAAACACTTCACAGATATGTCTAATTTTAAGTTTTAATTAATTTAAAACTCTTATAATTTTGTATTTATAAATCAGTAATTTTAATTATATTTTACCTTTTAATCCTCATATTTTTTTCCCATTGTGTATTTACTATTAATCTTATAATATTTATAATCCAAATTAAAATAAAATACAAACTAATATATTTTTAAATGGACATAACGCTATTATATTAGTTAATTTAATAGTTTAAACATATTAAAATATAATATTATAAGCAATACAATGGTATGATTAAATATTCAATATATTATAAAAGTATTTAGAAAATAATAAGTTATCCTCAATCCATATCAAGAAATATAATCCTGAAATAGTATAATAAATTTGTAAATAATATAATAATTAAAATTAGCCTTAAATAACCACTAAAATAGAAAAAAAAACTTAAATAAGTTTCATATTTCCAATATAGATTTTTGTTTCAAGTACTCAATAGTTTATTACTTTAAATTGGATATTTAATACATAATAAAATTTTAGTTTAAATTCTTGAAAAGTATTATGTATTTCGTCTCTAATATTAGGTTGATTATTTTAAATTATCTATATTTTTTTATATTTCTCTTCTGTTTTTTTAAAAAATGATACAAAGTATAACAAATAGAAGAATTCTCTATATTCCAGATCGTGTAACACGTCTTTTAACCGAACCGAACATATGTACTGTATAACAAACGCAGTTATCAGAAAGAACTTTAAATAAAAATATTTAATTTATAAATACCAATTTACAGAAACTATTGGGTATTCAAAACAAAAATCATTTCTCTATTGTTGTCCTAACTAAGACTTATTTAAGTCTTGAATTGAATGGTGCAATATAAGAATATTCAAATAAAATCAAAAAAAAAATTAATTTCAACGTATTTCAATATATTTTTAATAAAAATAGTAAAATAAGAAAATTTTAATTGATGTATAAAAGAAGGTAAAAATAATAAAGTAATACGTATAAATTAATAATGTGAGACTGATTTATTTGAGTTTACATAATAGAGTTTAAATTAAAAGGAAAATAAATATGTCCTTTCGAAAAAAAAAAAGACTATATATAGATTTAATATGTTTTATTCTTCATTTATTGTAAAATTTCATCTCTAAAAACATAAATCCTTTACATTTTTAACAAATTTTTAGACGTGGTCATCCATTATTTGGACAATCAGATTGTATTATATTTAAGGTGACCAAGATTAGATCACATTCATATTATTATTGTATTAATTAATTTAATTGATGTACTCCACATATTTAATCAGGTCTACATATTTAATTAGGTAGTAGGAGTTTTCTCCTACACACTAATATTAGAGTCCTTTAAAGGACTCTTAATAATAGTTAAAAGTGTATTTTTTGAAAATAATTTTAGACCTATCATTAATAAAGATATTATCTTAAGTTGAACAATTCAATGACTATCAATAAAAATATTGTCTTAAGTTGAACAATTCAATGACGATGAAAATTATTGTTATAAAATAATATTTTAATTATGATTTTCTTACAAATCTGTTATTGTTGTAAATTGATTTAATAATATCGATATAATCAAGAGTTATTGTAAAAAAATTAAAAAAAAAATTGAAGAAACAAATACGTTTCTATATGAATCATTGTTAAAAATCCTTCAAACCAAAGATGGCTATGTATAATTGTCATTAAAAAGTTCTTAAATAAAAATGATTCTATATGAATCATTGTTCAAACTAGCTTTTTTTTAATTGCTTATTTTTCATGCAATTTGAACCTATAAATAGTACATTTAATCTCTAATAGATATATTGATACAATCAATTACAAATTTAGTTGTTGACAATAAATAAACTAATTCATGAGTACAAAATATAATTAGTAAATTTAAACAAAGTTTCAAAACAACAAAAAATTCTACAAAAACCAAATTGCACAAAAGTTTATACTAGTGTATCATTTATCCTATATGTTAACAAAATGTTTGACCTATATTGTTCTTATATATTTCATTGCTTCTAAGTCTACCAGTTGTGTGTCGTTGAGAAAATTGTAAGATTTGAAATTAACATTACGTAGTCGCACTCATAACATTAAGTTTGTTTATTACACTACAATTAAAATAAACTTTATTAATTAGATAAATCAATAACAATACAAAAGTAAATGAACATATTTACTTTGAATGCCTTGAGTGCATCCAAGTGAACTTTTGTGATCTTGCACTTGACCTACTACTCAATATGTTATATACAAAGTAAGCACTAAAATTATTAAGTGACAAGGGTAGCAACAGGTCAAGTTAATGCGAAGAGAGAAAGTTAAATGGAACGCACGCGAGCCCTTAGTCCGAGGTTAGCGGCAATTGGCTAGGGCGTGAATCAAAAGAAGCGTAAAAAGAGAAATTGAAACACAACGCACGTGAAAAAGAAAGCAAAGAAAAAGGGTCAAATTTTTAGTGACAGTTTGAAAGGAACCTTATCGTTTCTACTTTTAATGACGACTTGGAAGGAACAATTATCACTTTCTAGCACCACCTCCAATCTAACACTTTAAGGCAATGAGTTTGTTATCTTTCTCCCATGTACTGTTCATCTCCATATAACGTAGGACTCCCAACTTCACACTTGAATTTCCTACAATCTCTTGCCCTCATGCATGAGTCCTCAACATATTACAAACTCCCTCTTGTCATCCACTTGTTTTACCTATGAGTCCCTTACTCAAACTCCCCTTTCAATATTGTGAGAAATTCAAGTGTGAAGTTGAGACTCTCATATTGGGTGGAGATGAGTAAGATGAGCAATATATAAGGAAAATGACATACAAACCTATTATCTTAAGGTTTTGAGTTGAAGGTGGTGTCATAATCTCTTGTATGAGTTGCTCATGACTCATTGGTACTAAATCTCCTTAGTGAATCCCTTCTTGAAAGATCCAACATTCTTTACGTAACTCTCTTGACATGACTTATCGAACCTAAGGTAGGTGACTTTCCTTCCTTTTTAGTGTAAAGCATAGGATTTGACACAACTTGTTGACTTTGTAACACTAACATTCCTCCTTTTTTAGAAAACTTGTTTGTGTGCATCAACTTTAAGCAAACTCTTCAAGAGATATTAATGAGGACACTTAAAAGTGAGATCATCTTAAGAGAAACAAGAGATTAACATTGCCTATATGAAAATAAAAATTTATTAGTCTTTGATATGTAGCATGAAAGTTTCACTACCATTTATCTAACATCGTATAGTTATTATATGTCCAAATAAAACTTATTATCAGAAAAAAATTACAAACAAAACACTATCATGTGTTCAATCATAATATTTATGTCTGTCAAACTAAATAAAGCACTTGGGTATATCGGGACTTGATGTTTATAAAAAGAAAATATGATTTACATATTATTGTTTAAACACATAAATAAAACCAATTAAAAAAAATTACACTTTGATCTAACATACATACATAACTGTAGACTTGTTGTACAAAACAATCATCCACGAGACAAATATTCAAGATGATCTTCACTCACCATGATAGTATACCAAACAATCTTTCACTAAATGACTCACAAAAAGTATACAAACCTTGTTCAACTAAACAATGATTAAATAGATTTTTACTAAAACATTCCTTACAAAAAGTATTCACGTTATATTAGGAGGAAACAATATTTTTAAATATTATAGTTGTTATATCAATATTATTTAACTTCTACAGTTACATATCTATTTAATGATATGTAATTTAAATATTTTTAAATTAAAAATATTATTATATATTATTAGTTAATTTTTTAACGAAAACTTTGTTTTTTTTTTCAAAAAATAATTAATTTTAATTAATTTATATTAATAAATATTATTATATATCATGATTGAATCTATGTAACAAGTAATAATAAATTATTTAATTTTTTAAACATCTTTTACTAAAATAAAATTAGGATGTACTATAGTAAAATTTATATTTTATGTTTTTTTAATCTAACGAGTCCCTCGTGAAATTTGTCGAGTTGTCTTATTTATTTGCATTCCTTTGTTTCTTTTATTATACCCTTTTCAAGAATTTAATTTTGATGTCATGTCTAGTTATTAATTCAAGTTTCCGATATGCAATAAGAATTAGTTTCGAATTCATTTTTTTAATAATGTAATCAAATATATTATTGAATGACAGTGGAACAAAAATTACATCAAATTTAACTCTTAAAATATGTGTACATATGTGTGTATGACCAATTACATTTATATGCTTGACCAATTACATTTATATGCTAATGCATATAAATGAAATTTTAAGAGAATCTCAATCACAAAAATGTCCGAATGTTTTCATTAAATTTAATTGATATTGTAATTTTTTTTCATTTTAAATGTAATATTTAGTTTCTTAAATTTGTAATTTAAAATTTTAAAATTGAATTTTGTGTAGAAGTAAATATCATAAGATAACTAAAATTATAATTTACAGTTTAAGAATAATAAAAATTATAATGATTAATTAGTTATTTTATTTTTAAGAGTGACTTATTTATTTAGTCACTATTTTATTTAAAATTATCGATATTAAATTATAAGCAATTTATAAATATATTATAATAAAATTAAATAAAAAAAATGGTAGTTTAGACTAACTCTAGAAGTAAAATATATTATAAGATGTTTTGGTAATATACCTTATTTCTGTTGTATTAATTTTATTTAAAGTAACTAATATTATATTTATACACACATTAAATGAATCTTAATTTTATTTGAGATTTAATACAAATAGTTAAATATTAATTAGTTATATGTTACAATTAAATTCTTTAATGTCGAATCTCTTAAATCTGACCAATTGGATTTCATCTCCTCACATGTCTAGATTTAATTTATGACTATACATATACTTAAATGATTATTGAATGAAAACTGGATATCTTCTAAATCCAAACACTCAAGATAGAAAAAATGTAAAAAAAAGTTCAATTACTAACTATAACTAAGGACTCAAGAATAAATCAACAAGTTTTTTTATATCTTGTAGCTAACAAACTCAAAAGTCCTTTCTATAAACTTTATCGTGAAATTTTTTATAAATACGGACGTAACCCAAAATTAAAAAAAAAAAATTTGTAATTTAAAGTCACCATTTTAAATCAAAACAAATTAACACCTAGGTTGAAAAAAGTCTAAAATGTTTCCCACTTTCACGTGTCAGCACAAACAAATATAAAGAAAACAAAAGAGACGAGCCAGTTGCTTCTTATATTATACAAAATACTTCTTACACTTAACAAATTTTTAAAATATCAACAATGTATTTGTTATTTTATATATTAAATAATTTTTTCTTCTTCATATTTACAAATAAATATTTTTTAATATTTTATTAGATTCTTTTTATTATTTATAAAAAAAAGTTTATTAATATTTATAAAAAAAGATAAAAATTAATAATTTTTTATTTAATTGTACTTATTTGTGTAAATGACTTACTAGAAAAAAAAATATTTAATAAATAAATTTTAAAATAAAAATAAAAAAAAAATTGTTAGCATATTCAACATTTATTAAATATAAAAAGTAATATATATCTATCAAGCAATTGCCAAACGAACACATGACAAAATCTTCACGTCGCATAACTTTCCACGGTACCCTTCCTTCAAACTGCATTTCCCTTTTCAAATTACATAATTCTTTTTTCTCAGTGTAATTACGTATCTCCAAACATAAATTTATAGTAATATAAACTATATAATATGTTATCTGCGATCATTGACTTTTAATGTGCACTTAAACTAAAAACCACGCTCTTCTTCATCCTTGAACTGAGCACAGTGGGGGCTTGGAATCTCGATCTCAATAGTTGCCTTAATAATAGGAAAAAACAACCCTTTAGTACAAGTGCCTAATCTAAAACGCATCTTGTGTTTTAAATCACCTCACTTGGAATCTTTGTATATTTTATTTGCATTTATTTATCTCATTTTATATTTGGCATGTGTTACACAATTTAGATGTGGTGAACTTCACCATGTATGGAAACTGCAGAAGCAAAATTGGTTAGAATTCCAATTTAATTTTGATAAATTACTTTATATTATACTTCAATCTAGAAATTCTCCCGGAGATTGGACTATTGTGCTTAAATCCTAACATAACGTTTATGATTGTTAAAATTTAAGGGTACGTTTGATTTCTATTTCTCATTACAAAAGCTTTTCCTTTTTAAAGTGGGATTAAATAGGGTTTTGAACAGCTTCGGATATTGAAAGAAGGTTGAATAGGATAGAGCGTGAAGGAGATGAAAGACGTCTTCTAATTGTTTACGTGTATTTCATGACATTTGGAAATAATTTTAAAAACAAATATATTTTGAATTTTTAAATTGGTTGCTGACAACCGTGAGATTCTTTTTAATAAACAGTTTTTTTTTTTTTTTAAATCATGTGAGAAGGGAATCAAATTGAGTCTAATGCAGTTTTTTGTTTTAATAATGGTTAAAGATATATAATGACTAAAAAAATATAGAGAAACACTCTTCTTCACTGTTTTTTTATATTTTTTTATTGACTTCTAACGAGATCATTCGATTCAATAAATTTTAGTGTTATTAATTTTTTTTTCTTTTTAGAATTATTAATTTTTTGAGATTATGATTAGTCTTGATCATTATTATATGATTAGATTAATAAAATATTGACTACGTATTAGTCTTTTTTACCAATACGTTAATGAATTGTTAATAATGTGTTAGTCTCTTTGAGTGGTACGTTCAAATTATTGTTGATTACGTGTTAGTCATTAACTACATGTTAACATTTTTATTGATACATATGGATTAATCAATTACTAACTATGTGTTAGGTTGTTGACTACGTGTCAGCTTCATCCATCGGTATGTCCAGATTAATAAAACATTGACTAAGGGTCAATCTCATTCACTAGTGTGTTTGGATTGATAAAATGCTATCCATCAGCACATCTAGATTAATAAAACTCGTCCAACACTATGTCCTAATTGATAAAACTCGTTACCAGCTCAGTCGGATTATTAAAAAAGTTGACTATGACTAGAGTTACAAAACCTAATAAAAATTATTAAAGATTGTTTCAAATTGTTACAAACAATACATATGAAATGACCCAGGTTTTTCGCTAGATAAACTTGTTCGCCTATTCAACTCGAGGCTGGGGGCTATGTACTTACTTTGCTTGTGAACTTCTCCAAGGCCAAACCCCCAAGGTTGATTGTCATAATATGGATGAAAATTCCCAAGGTTGAACCCCAAGGTCAATTGTCATAATATGAACGAAGCTCTCCAAATATGATCGTCATAATGTAAACAAACCTCCCCAACGCCAATCGTCATAGTGTGGACAAACCTTTCATAGGTTGATCGTCATAATGTCGATTAACCATCCGAAGGTCAAACCCCACAAGGTCGATTGACCACTCTGATTTATCTTTTCATATGTCTAAGTCTAACTCATGGCTATGCATGTCTAATAGGTTGTTGGACGAATAAAAATTAAGCATATTCTAAGTCAATAGTCGAGCAGTCGAGATAAAAGTCAGATTCAGACAGATCCAACTAAATATTTGCATCTGTGTAAAAGTAGAATTGTGATAATTGAGGGAAAATATATATAAAAAAAAACATTCAATTACCATCAGGAACTAAGGACTCAAGGGTAAATATCAATAAGGTTTGTCTTGTAGTATCTCACATTCCAACAGAATCGAAAATTCTATCTAAGAACTTTACCATGAATGCGTTTATAAATATGAGCATAACTCTAGCCAAAGAGGGGTTGCTCTCTAGCTTAAAGTCATTCCTTTGAAACAGAATAGTATTAAATCTTGAATTGTCTAAATTAACAATTTGGAAAAATTATCTTTTATAATTTGTTAATGCGTACACATTATAAGTCCAACCATAAATTTGGCAAAATTATCTTTGAAACCATTTTGTTCTTCTAATGCTTATTTGACTGTGATGATTTGTTACCACTTTCATTTCATGTACTTCGTGTTGTAATAACTGGTTCTAGAAAAGGGGGTTGAATAGAGTTTGTAGACTCTTGTTTTCAACAAACTAGACTAGATCATCTAGCTCAAACACAACAAACAACAAATAAAGATCTATACTGTTTCAACCCAAAACGTCGGTACGTTCAGTTCTCCCTTAAGCAGACTGCTTAAGATGTTCCACTAAACAAAACATTATTTACAATGAGTACACCAACCTCTTTAGGTTAACATGGGTACACCGACCTTTTTAGGTTAGAAGTGAGTATACCAACCACTCTAGATTTTACCTGTTTCAATCTTCCTCTAAGATCCATACCATTTTAGATCACAAAGAAACACTCTCAGAGAAAGGCAATTAAAGCTTAGAAGTATAAGGCTTCACAAAGTGAAGAATTGCAAAGTTTTTTCCTACAACCCGATATATTAAACACTCAACTTAGCAAATAAGAACAAATAATATTTTCTGAATAGATGTTGTATGTAGCTTGTATGTCTTATATCTTCAATGTTCTTTTTGTTCTCTTTATATAGGCTTCTAAAGATGACTGGTAATCCTTAACTTTGTTTCAACATCCATTAAAAGCATATATTCATCTTTATTGCATTAAATGACCAAAAAAAAACTTTTGATCTAATTGATTTTCTACATCTTTTTCTATATGGTTATTACTCTCATAAGAATAAAGATTTGATGAAGCCAAACAAGACAAAACAAGCAAGACAAAGCTAGCAAGCAAGCAATTGGAGGAGATTTGGGATTTGGTCTTGTGTGAGTGAGTGAGAGCTTGATTGGCAAAGAATCTATGCATAATTGAGGAGAAGTCCACCAACACAATGGTCTAAGAGTGATTAAAAACTAATAAAAGTGAGCCAGCTAAAGTTTGGTGCAAACTAGTTTGAAATACACTGCACTGGACAAAAATAAATCGATTCCAGTTTTCATGAAATCGATTTATTCGTGTCTGGCAGAACTTAAATAACTGATTTGTGAAAAA
>Ga0099825_1001308_pt1 | contig 31332 bp, 16 predicted proteins | sample SiratroredBW_FD_76838 | JGI IMG/M metagenome (GOLD analysis project Ga0099825, IMG submission 76838) | Root nodule microbial communities of legume samples collected from California, USA - Siratro red BW | ecosystem: Host-associated > Plants > Roots > Nodule | place: USA: California | collected...
ACAACTGTCTATAAATATATTATTCTCTATATCTTATATAAAAAATATATATATATATATATATATATATATATATATATATATATATATATATATATATATATATACTTGACCTTACTTTTCCAAGACATGTGGTTCAATTTGACTCAGATATATGTTTTTATCGTACCACATTTAATGTGTTATCTCTCTATCACATCTACAAAAACATAAAAACCAAATACTCTCATGAGATGGTAAATCTATATGACTTACCAGACCAACTATCTTTCAAAACTACAAACTTAATTATATGAACATCCCTCTCACCACCAAATATTTTTTATCTATAATATTCAAATATACCAATAGAGTCAGGATATTTTATTTTAGACCAATTTCTAATTCAATACATATCATAAGTAATCTCAATACCAAACCATTATAACCAAATTTGTCTAACGATTAATATTATCAGATTTTTTGAATTACGGATGTCGGTCAATGAGAATATGTCTCGCCTAACGAGTCTGTATAATTTTGCTTGTAAAATTCTAAAACTAGTTCACATGCCTCAAATTTGAGTTTTTCAAATCCTTTCATATCAGTTTATAAAGTTATAATCTCAACTTGAGTCATTTGATTCTACTCAGAATTCTACAACTGCATAGGTACTCAGATACGAACTTCAGACCATTAAAACCAACCAAATTTTACATGAAATAGTTAGAGATCATAATAAAACTGTACACCAATCAATAATACGACAATTTATACAATTTGAGTATCAAAAAAGAGTTGTAACTCCTAAAAGATGCAAAGATATCTAACCTAGACCACAAAATCCTAATCAAAATCAAGATCTTAAACTAACATAAACTAATCTCGTAATCATAAACACCACATGCAAAACACTTAAAAAAACTTAAAATTAACTTAAAGGAAAATAAACATAATTAAAGTCATCCTAATAAAAAATCAGATAAGACAAATTTAATGAAAAATCATTACCAAAAAATTTAAATATGACTATAATCATCGATCTAATAAATGATGAAGTCAAAAATATGAAGAAAAAAGAAAAATATCTGTCTAGAATTTAAATAATTGATTCTTAATTTATGTAAAATTTTTATTTTAATAATAAAATATTTAGACATTATTTTAATTATATTATTATATTTTTTTTATGGTTAGATATATACTTTGAAAAGGTATTTAAAAAGAATACAAATTAAATTTGACAACTAAATTATAAAAAGAAAAAGCTGAAAAATGAGGTTCAAAATAAATTCTCATCAAATATATTAAATTTTCAAAATTTTGAATCGCTTAAAATTTTATATACATGACATCAAGATAATAATAGTAAATGTTTTAACAGTTAAAATGATAAAAAAATTTAACCATATTGACATTTGGTATCGATTAATCCTATAACCACTCCTATTTGAAGAAAAAAAAATCTTACAAAGGAATTTATAATCCAGATAAAATTTTGATAACTAAATTATAAAATACAGAAAAAACCAAAAATAAAATTTGAGGTTGAAAACCTATTCCCTTCCGAAAATCCAGAAGCATGGTCAATTTGAAGGGTAGGCCTGGCTAGAGTTCAAGAGCACTGGTCCCCCTTTCTTTATCAGAAGCTGGGTAATGTGGGACCACCCACTCTCTTTCTTAACCACTTCTCTCTTCTCTCCCAATCACCACTGCTCCTAACTCTATAAACTTTTGGTATATATATCCCAAAGTTTCTCCCATCAGACCTAATTTTGCTTAGACTAATCAATATTCACTGAATTAGAGACCACCCACTTCAAAATACTTTTCTACACATTTCTATTTTAGACACCAGTTTGGTAATCATTAGACCAATCCTTGTGTGCAACTTTTTGATAACTCCTAACTCAAATTTTATGTATTACCTGTTGTTGTCCACAGTGGAGAACTGAAAAAAGAACCACCCTTGGAGAGAAGTAACATTAAGGGCATGGCCAAATCTAAACTGGTTGATAAGTTCACTAAAATAGTAACAATAGCAACAAACGACACCCAAATTCCTAACTATAAAAGGTTTTCATAAATTTCAATGATGCAGCAAAGTCTAACCTTTCAATAAATGCACAGGACCCAAATTCTCCTTCAGTGCTTAGAGCACCACATAAAATATTTGTTTAATATGAAAGCCTATAAAACATTGGTTGGTCCATGCAGTGCAAGCTGTTGCATTTAGAGAGTGATAATGGTTTTACAGCTCGTGATGAGATGTAAAAAGACGAGGCTAGAAGAAAGGAGAGAGAGAGTGTGTGTGTGTGCACTTGCTTGTGTTTGTCAGTTACTGTCAGAGAAGCGTGGTGGTAGATTAGAGGTACGACTGAGGTATCACTCTCCTACCTTGTGAAGCATTTCCTTGTTGTTTAGGTTAGTTGGCACTTGGCAATAACTTTGTCCGTTTGATGGACCTTCCTAGGCTCTTTCTCTCTCTCTCTCTTCCCTACTGATTCTCTCTACATCCACAGAAAACCAAAGTAATTAGTTATCACAGTTTCCTATATTCCTTCTATTAGGCATTGACAAAACTACTCATTTTTTTTTTCTCTCTTCTCGTGTTCTTTATCTCTCTCACTCTCTGGCTGAAGAGGAAGTGAAAGTCTTTATAAACTAAAGCAAAGGAGAGAACTGACAATAAGAAACAAAGCATGAATGGTGCTGCATGTGTTGAGGAGGAGTGCTGTGAGTTTGTGGAAACTGATCCTACAGGAAGATATGGAAGAGTATATATATATATATATGCCTTTCCTTTACTCATAAACTTTTGTTGGTTTTTTATGTTTCAATTCATTGTTTTGATTCCGGGATTTGAATTTCATGTTTGGCAGTACAATGAAATTCTTGGCAAAGGAGCTTCCAAGACAGTGTATGCATGATATCCTTAATCTCTTGGTTTTCACTATACCCACCTCGGAGCTTTCCAAACAGAATCTTTTAACTGCTTGAGATGTTCTCCATTTTGTTTTTTGAGTGAAACAATTATGGGGTTTCAACAAAATGAGTTGTTTCTCTTCTTTTCTTTTTGTTGCAGCTACAGAGCATTTGATGAGTATGAAGGGATAGAAGTAGCATGGAATCAAGTAAAGCTTTATGACTTTTTGCAGAATCCTGAAGATCTTGAGAGGTTATACAGTGAAATCCATCTTCTCAAGACTTTGAAACATAAGAACATCATGAAGTTCTATACTTCCTGGGTTGATACTGCCAACAGACACATTAATTTTGTCACTGAGATGTTTACCTCTGGGACTCTAAGACAGTAAGCCCTATCCTTATCTTTTATGCATGTAAGCGTATATGAATATATTCCGTTGAATGATTTGCTCGGGTAATTATAGCTTCTCCTTGTTCTTTTTTGCTTACAAATGGGTATATTATATTCATTGTGTAAGCAGGTACAGACTTAAGCACAGACGGGTTAACATAAGAGCTGTTAAGCATTGGTGTAGGCAGATTTTGGAAGGGCTTCTGTATCTGCACAGCCATGATCCTCCTGTGATCCATAGAGATCTCAAGTGTGATAACATTTTCATCAATGGCAACCAAGGGGAAGTCAAAATCGGTGATCTTGGCCTTGCTGCGATTCTCCGCAAGTCTAATGCTGCTCGTTGTGTTGGTGCGTAGAAAAGCAGCATGAAAGCCTTTGATTATATTCCAAAAGATGAATATGAAAATGTTACTTTCCACTATCATATTAGTTCTCTATGTCTGCACAGTTTACCAGGTTAAGACTCTGTATTTGCTTTTTCTTCTTTGTTTCACTCCAGGCACACCTGAGTTTATGGCTCCGGAAGTGTATGAAGAGGATTACAATGAGTTGGTTGACATATACTCTTTTGGAATGTGCATCTTAGAGATGGTCACTTTTGAATATCCTTATAGTGAATGCAACCATCCTGCTCAAATTTACAAGAAAGTTGTATCTGTATGAAGCAAAAGTTGTTCTTTTATTTAATTTACCTGGATTCACTGTCCTATTTGATTCTTCATCTTTGTCCACTAATCTGCATGCATATTTTACAGGGGAAGAAACCAGAAGCTCTTTACAAAGTAGTCAATCCCGAGGTGAGGCAGTTTGTAGAGAAATGCTTAGCAACTGCATCCCTCAGACTTTCAGCTAAGGAACTCTTGGAGGATCCTTTTCTACAAATTGATGATTATGGATTTGACTCCAAAGTAGTGCAGTATCAAAGAGATTGCTACGAAGTATCCCCATTAATCAGACAGCCTTTGAATGGAATTTATAGCATTAACAACAGCTCAATGAGTGGATACACTGATAAGATTGGTGGTTATGGACCCTTATCTGAATTAGATTATCATCAAGACGATTTTGAAACAAGTGAAATCGGTCTCTTTGATTGTGAAGAGGATGACAATTTGGCTAAGGTTGTCACCACAATCAAAAGTAGAAGAGAAGATGATGGCATCTTTTTGAGACTCAGAATAGCAGATAAAGAAGGTTAGCATTTCAATTTCTTATTTCCTTTTGGAACTCTTAGTCTTTGATTATTCTATATTCTGTTGTTCTTCTGATACTTGCTTTGCATAAGCAAATAAGCGAAATCAACTAAGCATTCCTCTAAATAGGTAGAATTCGAAACATCTACTTCCCATTTGACATTGAGGCTGATACTGCATTGAGCGTTGCAAATGAAATGGTAGCTGAGCTTGACATAACTGATCAAGATGTAGAAGATTTAGCAAATATGATAGACAATGAAATTGCAACATTGGTTCCAGAGTGGAGAACAGGAGCCAGAGTAGAGGAAAAGTCAGAATGTTCAAGTGCAGGTGTCTGCCTCAATTGTACTGCAAACGGTTACTTGTTTGATTACTTATTATCAAATAATCCATGTGGCAAGAAGAACCTTCAATTTCTTCATTGTTCTAAAAATGGATGTGCTGCAATTCATGGCCGATTTGAAGAGATAACATACCAAGTTGAAGGATCTGCAAGTAGTGATACCGAAGGTGCACCGGATGCATCAAGCCATTCCGATGGCATTCATTATACAGATATTTGGGCTCAGAGAGATGAACCAGAGTTATACCATAAAGAGTTAAAAGACATACACTGTGACCAAACTCACGAGGTAACAAACCCGTTGAACATCGAGGAGGAAGGAAAAACTGTTAATGTGTGTGAAGAAAGTGATCTCCATACCAAAAAGCCTCTTTCAAACCCTGCAACAAATTGTGTTACGTTGGATCATGAAAATGAAATTAGGCAAGAACTAAGATGGCTCAAAGCAAAGTACCAAATGCAGTTAAGGGAGCTAAGAGACCAACAACTGGGGGTGAAGCAAGACACGGAAAAATTAAATTTTGGGAAAGATGGAATTCATAGGCTATCAGCTACATCCAAATTGAAGATCCTAAAGAATAAACCACAATTGAGATCCATAGTTTCTGGGAAGCATTTTTCTGTTGAAGACGAGAAATGCGAGAATTATGGTGATCAAATGGTTCAAAATGTTGATGAGATTAGAGAGTCTAACAGTCCTGAGCTAATGCTCACAGCGAAGGATTTCTTCACAGGAGCTTTGTTTCCACACACACTTCAGAGGGCAACCTCCCTTCCTGTTGATGCAATAGATTTCTAGAATCTAGAAACCACCCAAGTTCATAATCATAAATGGGCACCAATGTAACTACAATAACTGATAGCCTGCTTTCTTAAATTTAGGGAAAGAAAATCAGAGCCTGAGAGTCATAGGATTTACTCAAACGACCCTAGCTGTAATTTAGCTTGTGGGCTCCCTTTTCCATTATGGTCACTTGACCTACTATGAAAATGCCGAATGTAAATCATGCACAGGCTAACATAGTCAGATTAATGTAAGTAAAGTTTTCCCTTGAGATGCTGAATTTCAGCTCCATCTCCTAGAGGATTATATACGATACATGATATCAGATGCTGTGTCAGTAACATCTGTCAGTCCTCTCTATGAAATAAGCTTTTATCCATTTATCTATTTCTAACCTTTCTCACTAATCTAATGTAATGAGTAATGAGTAATGAGGCATCTAAATAATGTTATAAACTAGAGAAATTATTGTATGGTTCAAAGCAACCAAGTTAAGTTTAAAAGTAACTAATTAAATTTGACTAAACCAGATACTTGTACAACTAGGAAACTATCTAATTGTTAGTTCCTTCTTCCTTAGCAGTGTGATAGGGTGATATAAAATACACATAATTTCTAGTCCTTTATATTACTGAAAGGTTACACTTTTATTCTCCATTTTGATGAATAAGGCCAAAAGAGAAACCCTCTGTCTGAGAGAGAACTGTGGGGCGGTTTTCGAAGGGAAAAGAAGAAATGGTCCATCTTTTTGTGTGATGTTTAATTTTCTGCTGATATGAACACTTCACCATAACAGCGACGCCACATGCTTTTGCAGCTCCATATCCTAAACTGGCCAACGTGGTAGATATTTTCAAAGGTACGGATAAAGGTGGCTCTGACAAAGTACTATTGCCTTGTAAATAAGCACCCCTGACTGTAAATTTCGCTGCCCAAACAATGAACATACCCGTTAAAGGAATTTTCGAGATTAAGATTTAATATAAACTGCACAGGTCCATTTTCATTTAAGAAGTCACTTGTTTTCAGAAAATGATGTAAAAGTTCTAATGTTTCAATGTTTATTGCCTAACTTATACGTGTTTTAACAACTCAATGCAAGTTGGGTTTTGGCAACTCAAATTCATTTGTCAATTTTCTATGATGCTAGTAGGTGTTACGTTTTTATCTGGTTTTAGTTTGTGTTAAGTATTTAAGTGTGAGTCTAAGTCTTATATTGAGTAAGAATAAGAAAGTTGAACAACATATAAGAAAAAAGACCCACAAATCTAATATCTTAAGGTTTTGGGTTGAAGGTGATGTCATTTTCTTATATAACTCTAATTTTATTTTTGTGAGATCTTCCCAGTTATGGCCCCTCCAATTCTTCAACACGCCTTAAGTGAAAGCAAAAAATTATACGTAATGTTTTTATTTTTTTTTAAATATTTCGAAATTACTTCAAGATAAAATATTTAATCGTAAATTCTTATTTTAAATTTATTTGTTATCTTAAACAATGTTGCGAGAGTTAAAAATGAACACTTGAATAGAAAATAAATAACAGGATAAATTATAAATTATATTTGTAAGAAGTTATTTTAATATTGTATACTTCTAACATTTAAAAATAATTAGTTTAGTTGAATTTTCTTAAAAATATTTTCGATATACCTGTTAAAGTCAATGTTGGACCACCATTACTAAGATTTCTTCATTTGAGTACTCCATCGTAATTTTGCTCTTGAAAAAACGATGGAGTAAAGAGAAAATATATTAATTTTTGTTTCAATTATTAAGTAACGTGAGATTTAAGCTAAATAATAGAAAGAAAGTAGATTATTTTATGAATAAAAATGTAGATATTGGCAGTGTTGTTGGTTATCTCTCTTAATTATTGCATATGTTAAAGATGGAGGTTGGCGTCAGTGGCAGTGGCATCCTGCGAAAAAAGAACATGGAAAAGTGTATCCATTTAAATGCAATGAATGTCATCATAAACACAGGTAGACGGATTCCTTTATTGTTTGCTTTATTCAGCCACTTTACAAGTAAACGCTAAATTATGAAACACCGCGTTTCTTTCTTCAAAATTAATAATTGAACAATCTACCCAGCTGAAATTAGTTACACAAGTCACTAATTTTGGTATAAATGAACTTCCTCTAAAAAAAATAGAAAGTAAAATCAAAATATTTTGCAGTAATCTGAGTTTTAAAACAAAAAATAATCCATATTTTACATTAATAACGTGTTATAAATATTTTACGTCATAATTTAAGGCTGGACATTATTAGTATAAATTTAACTTGTTAGTAGTTAGGCGAGTTGGGAAAGTTTTAATTTATAGATTATGTTTGTTTAAGGAGTAAATTATTATAACGTGGTGCTCTCCTTCAACTAAATTATACTCTTCTAGGCTATCTTTGCAAGGTAACTTCCATTAGGAGTTCCTGTAAATACACAACGTTCAAGTAAGTTTAGATCCGAGTATTTAAAATCGAGTAATATTACCTGTTTCTTTAGTACATGCTTGGACCTTTACTTATGATGCAAAGGCCATGCGCTAATTACCTATGTAATCATACTTAATATCAGGTTATCCTCCTTATTAAGACAACTACTCAGAATATTATGAGATGTTATTAACCGATGCAGGATAGTTGTTGGGCGTTCGTGAGAAAAGTATGAGCGGTCAGAGGATAGTGCAGAGTATATTATTTTTATTTATTTAATACTATGATTATTTACATATAAATGGAATAATTATTTTAATGAACAACTTTTTATTGCTCAATATTTTAATAAACAATTTAGATCTACAGAAGTAATGTAAATACCACTAACGTAAAATGTGGTGTATCACAATAATTAAAATCAAAATCAAAATAGAAAGTCATATATCATATTAGTCAAAACAAAATTCGATAATGGTATAATCCGAAAAAGATAAAATAACACATGATACAGTCGAAAGAATTTTTCTTAAGTGGTTCCCAACCAACGTATTGATATCTTATAGACAACTATAAATTTTTGAATTTCATTATCATAAGTTTCAAAGGGTCAAAATTTTAACTTTACCTTTAGATGGTAAGTTTTAGAGGATAATGATTCGTTTTTATGAAATAAAGAAATTGTTCGGATACAAAATAAAATGTGAAAATTTGAAACTTTTTTATGTTTTTTTCTCCATAATTTGTGTATTTGTTTTTTTTTTATATTTTTTTAGCTTAATTTATGTTGACTTGGTTGATTTGGATAAATATTTGTTATCTTCTTCTTATTAAATGTTGATAAAAGTCCTTTTTATATTAAAATTGATTATGATTATAATTGGATCGTTATATATAGCTAATGTTATTTGTTTATCAATATTATGTCAGTGTTATTTCTCAACTGACATTAGTAAAAGTTTTCTTTTTTAACATTAATAATGTTATCTAAGTAGTGTCAAATATTATTATTTTTAGTTATTGGTTAGGATTCTTTTTATTTAGATGAAGTTATTTCATAAACTATAATTTCAGGTCCTCTTGTCCAATATTAGTATGACAATATTTTATGCTAAGATGAGCTTGGATTTTTTTATTAACATTCATATGATTATTTTTCAATCCACCAAAGAGTTGTTTAGTCAACATTAATATCAATTTTCTTCAAGTTGAGATTATTTATTTACAAATGTAAATTATTACTATTTTTTGAATTATTTTGTTGGAGTTTTTTCAACTAATTTTCATGAGACTTTTTTTATAGTTATTTGAATAAAAAAATTCAATTAAAATTTGTATTTATTATTTTTATTTATTTCTCTAAGGTTGAAGAAGTGATTTTGAATTCGGTGATAATTAAAACACTCTATTCAAACAATGAAATTAAAGTTCAATAAATCTAAATTATAATATCCAAATAAAATATTTGAAAATAAATTAATTTAAAATACGAATAATTTAAGTTTCGTATATTTTATTTTTCTAAAAATTATATTTTTTTCCTATATGAAGATAAAATTTTGACCGCAATAATTTCTTATAATGCTAAATTACTTTTAATTATGTAAATTTAATTCAACTTGATTTAATTACGATAAGTGAAAGTTATGGGAGACAAAACCAACGTTGTAATCTGAGGTAATTTTATGGATACCATGAGATTTTGTTGAAATTCTGAGGGCAGAAGAGTTGTAGAGTATGATATGATTGAGATTTTGTTGAAATTTTTTACATCTTTATTTTTCTCCTTTCAAACCTCATCCCTTCTTTCCTCTATGCTGAAAAATGTCCCACCAAGATTCATGCCATCATGCAGCTCCGTGAGGAACATTTTATTTTTACTTACATTTGTAATTAATTATTTAAATATATTAATTTTAAATATTTTTTTAATATTACTGTCAACCTTATAAAATAATAACTTCATAATAAATCATCTTCTAATTTTAATTTTTACTAATTTTTAAATCAAATAAAAAATTGTTTTGGTAAATTACAATGTTACATAATTAATTTTTTATTACACCAATAACGTTTACTACAAATTTTTTCATCAATCTATCTTTATTTTTCACTTTCTTTTTTTCTCGATCAATGCAGCTCATTCTCCCACATTTTTTCTTTCTCTCTTTGATCCGATCTAACCCATGGGTGCAGGGAGATAAGAAATTGTACTATACAACAATTCCACACAGCTTGGTGAGTGTTTTGAAGGGAAGAAAACGAAAGTAGTGTTAACTGTTGGTAAGCCTTGATGCTGGTGCAACTTTGGGAGGGAGACACTGCAACCACTTCAGCACAATCTGCTTGTGTTGATGCAAAACCCAAACCCTCTCTCCCATTCCGACCAATGGCCCTTCCTTCTCCAATCCGCAATCAAATCCCGGGACCCATTCCTGGGAAGATGCATTCACGCTCCAATCATCAAACACGGTCTTTGCCTCGGCGTCTTCTTGATGAACAACCTCCTCAATTTCTACGCCAAAACCGGGTCCTTCTCCGACGCCCACCGCTTGTTCGATGAAATGCCCCTTAAGAACACCTTCTCATGGAACACCATTCTCTCCATGCACGCTAAGGGTGGCCACTTGGACTATGCACGCCAAGTATTTGGTGAAATTCCCCAGCCAGATTCTGTGTCTTGGACCACCATGATAGTGGGGTATAACGACTTGGGTCTTTTCAATAGCGCTATTAACACGTTTCTTCGCATGGTTTCCTCAGGAATTTCGCCTACCCAATTCACATTTACCAATGTTCTGGCCTCATGTTCTGCAAGTAAGGCCCTGAATATTGGAAAAAAGGTCCATTCCTTTGTTGTGAAACTGGGGCTATCTGGGGTTGTTCCTGTGGCAAATTCACTGCTTAACATGTATGCAAAGTGTGGTGATTCTGTTAAGGCAAAGTTTGTTTTTGAGCGGATGAGGCTGAAGGACAGATCAACTTTTAATACTATGATTTCAATGCACATGCAGTTCGGTCAACTTGACCTTGCATTTTCACTCTTTGATCAAATCAGTGATCCGGATATTGTCTCTTGGAATTCCATCATCACAGGGTACTGTCATCAGGGATATGACATCAAAGCCCTGGAAACATTTTCTTCTATGCTTAATAGTTCATCTCTGAAACCGGATAAGTTCACTTTGGCAAGTGTTCTGTCAGCTTGTGCAAATCTCGAAAGCTTGAAACTTGGGAAACAAATCCATGCACATATTGTAAGAGTCGATATTGACATTGCCGGGGCAGTGGGAAATGCTCTGATTTCAATGTATGCAAAGTCGGGTGCTGTTCAAATTGCTCGAAGGATTGTACAACGAACTGGAACTTCGAGTCTTAATGTTATAGCATTCACATCACTGTTGGATGGTTATGTCAAAATTGGGGATCTAAACCCTGCAAGAGAGATATTTGATTCGCTGAAGTGTCCTGATGTAGTAGCATGGACTGCCATGATTGTTGGTTATGCACAGAATGGTTTAATTAGTAATGCTTTGGCTCTCTTTAGGTCGATGATAAGAGAAGGTCCAAAGCCAAACAACTATACTTTGGCAGCACTATTAAGTGTCTTCTCAAGCTTGGCTTCTCTGGATCATGGTAAGCAGCTTCATGCAGTTGCTATAAGATTGGAAGAAGCATCATCAATTTCTGTGGGTAATGCTTTAATTACCATGTACTCAAGATCTGGTAGCATCAAAGATGCTAGGAAAATATTCAATCAGATATGCTCCTATAGGGATACATTGACTTGGACTTCCATGATTTTGGCTCTAGCTCAACATGGACTTGGAAATGTGGCCATAGAACTGTTTGAAAAGATGCTGAAAATTAACCTAAAGCCTGATCACATTACTTATGTTAGTGTGTTGTCTGCTTGCACACATGTGGGATTGGTAGAACAGGGTAAAATCTACTTTAATTTGATGAAAAATGTTCATAACATTGAACCCACCTCTAGCCACTACGCATGCATGATTGACCTTCTTGGGCGTGCTGGATTGCTTGAAGAAGCATATAATTTTATTAGAAATATGCCCATTGAACCAGATGTGGTAGCCTGGGGTTCACTTTTGTCTTCTTGTAGGGTTCATAAAAATGTTGATTTGGCTAAAGTAGCAGCTGAAAAGTTGCTTCATATTGATCCCAAGAATAGTGGGGCTTACTCAGCACTTGCTAATACACTTTCAGCCTGTGGTAAATGGGAGGATGCTGCTAAGGTTAGGAAGTCAATGAAGGACAGAGCAGTAAAGAAAGAGCAAGGATTCAGTTGGGTTCAAATCCAGAACAAAGTCCATACTTTTGGGGTTGACGATGCACGTCACCCACAAAGAGATGCAATCTACCGTATGATTTCAAAAATATGGAATGAGATAAAGAAAATGGGCTTTATTCCTGACACCAATTCTGTATTGCATGACCTGGAGCAAGAAGTGAAAGAACAGATCCTTAGACATCATAGTGAAAAACTTGCCATTGCATTTGCATTAATAAATACTCCAGAGCATGCTACACTGAGAATCATGAAGAACCTTAGAGTTTGTAATGACTGCCATTCTGCCATAAAATACATCTCTAAGCTTGTGAAAAGAGAAATTATAGTTAGAGACGCAACCCGATTTCATCATTTCAAGAATGGTTTATGCTCTTGTCAGGATTACTGGTAGAAGAAACGGTAAAATTTGGTGTAGACTACAATTTGACCAGGGGTTTACTGGCACATTCAACTGAAAGCATAAATTTGCCATTTCTTTCTATCCACATCTTTGCATCTGTCTCTGCACCCACTTGGTGTGGGTCTGGCCAGAAGCTACAATATATACGTTCTGCGTTTTCTACAGTTTTGACGACAAAAGTATATTTATGACTGTGAGACAATCCGGATAGCAGAAGAAGTCTCACTACCAAAGTGTCATTTTCAGTAACTAGGGATTTGAATCAACCACTTCAGATAATTCAGTGACCCTCATGCTTGTCTTTAAAGGTTCTAACTTCTAGGTGTATATAAAATTGATAACTCATTGATTGATGCGGCCTTAGTCTGGAAGTGATAACGTTATTCTACTTCAGTTTAGTTTCAAAATTGCGATTATATTGATTATTGCGAAGTCTTAAATATTTAGCTTGTAATAAAAATTATAAACATTTTTTTTAGATTTAGATACTACCTAGTCGAATAAGTTCTTAATTCATTTAAATTTGATCCAAGCCATAAACACATGATAGCGAATGTATATTTACACATGACACCAACAAAGATGCATTTAGTCCAATTGTAAAACTAACTATTAAAAACTATTAGAGGGCATTCTTTTTTCTGCGCTTCCATATATTTCTTCTATACTTCCATAAATATAAAAATCTCCATTTTACCATTTTCAGATTTTGAAAATCATTTTTAATTATTTGATTATATAATTTAAAAATTATTTTTCTCTTAGAAAAAGATTTTTGAATAATTTGAAAGTTACTTTTAACTTGTGAACTGCACCATTCTTATGTGACCTGAAGTCATGTGATCTTTTATATTGGAAAAATGGTGAGTGATAGTTGAGGTAACTCTCTGTGCTGGTGGCCCCTTTACTAGGAATCATGATGGCCAGAGGGAAGACAATAGAAGAGCTTGATATTCATTGCGATTTTCTTTTCGACGATAAGTATTGTTGAAGAAGATAGCTGACATGATGGAAGTCACTCTGCAATAAAAGTCAAAAGTTACTTTTAAATTATGCAATTTAGAAACCTGTTTAAAAAAAAAATACTTCTAGATTATATAATTTAATAATTAAAAATGACTTATGCATTGTCCAAAAGTTTTTCCAGATACGAAAGCTTTTTTATGTTACACAATATAAAATATACTTTTGAGGAATTGTATAATTCAAAAATGACAATATACAAGGTGTATAATTACAGAAATATACTAGGTGCAAAGATGAAAATGGAGAGGTACAAAGAAATCAGCAGCGACGCAAGGTAGAGAGACGAAGATGAAAAGGTGCAGAAAAATCAGTGGCGCAGGGTTGGAAGACAGGGCTAGAATATATCATTTTAGCTTAAGGGTAGTTTTGTCATTTAAAATCATTATGGAGTGCAGGATAAGTTTATGGAGGTGCAGGAAGAATGCGTCCCTGCCGAACCTTGTTATTCTTGCAATTTATTTGGGCCTGACATTCTTTTTGCCCAAATCCACCAAGTTTTTTTTTTTGTGGACCAAAATCACCCTCGGAGAAGATCGGCGCGGTGCTGCCGTTGTTGCCACACTCTCAATGGAGCTATCTGCTCCTCCCTCTTTTCCAGCATCTCCTTCTTCCCCACTTCTCACTTCTCGGGTTAGGGTTTTCAAGGCAATACCCAACCCCACGCCCCCACCTTTCCAAGCTTCAATCTTTTCGCGCATCCCACGCAAACTCACTCCAATGGATCTTCCTAGAAACGTCTCTTGCGCTGCCGTGGCGGGTGACAATAATTCAGCTACGACGACTTTGCCTATTGACTCAGGTCAGTGCAACCCTCTATTTCCAATCATCACTTTTTGATATTTTGGTTCTTCCAATGCGTTTTAATGCTTTTTTTAATCATCTTTAGGTGCTAGAATCGGAGAAGTTAAAAGGGTCACTAAGGAGACCAATGTATCAGTCAAAATAAACTTGGATGGTTCCGGGATTGCTGATAGTAGTAGTGGAATTCCCTTCCTCGATCATATGCTCGATGTCAGTAATTTCAACTCAATTAGTGCATTCTTGTTAGGGATGCTTTACGTTTTTGTTTTTTTTTTTTCGCTTTATTTACCTTTTAAATCCCGTTGTTGTTATCTACCTCAAAATGTTATTTTTGAGATTTCAATCATTGTTCACGTACATGTATGATGCAGAAAATAGATGTTATGTGAGCCAAAAAAGAAAAATCAATTAAAGTATTGTACAGTGAATAATCATCTATACACTTGACATTAACTTAGTAAAAGACATCTAAAATGAAAATGAATATAATTTCATCATGTTCGTGCTATAATAGAATAACGAACACGGTAATGTGATATGAAAGATATGAAAGGCTTGTTGGATAAGAGTTGAACTTTGTGATGAGGAGTCTTTTGTCTGCTTTGTATCTTGAAAACTAAGCACTAAAGGCTACTGAGGATGTAAAACATTCAAATGGAGATAATAATTTTGGAAACTAAACTTGGCTGTGCGTTTTCAGCAACTTGCTTCACATGGGCTGTTTGATGTACACGTAAGGGCTACAGGTGACCTACATATTGATGATCATCACACAAATGAAGACGTCGCCCTTGCTATTGGAACAGTATGCAAACCATTACATATGCTTATTCTTTCTTTGCTTTTTTTGGTTTTTTATATTATATTTGTTACTTCAAACTAAAACATGCTTCATTATCTTGCATTGAAGATTGGTGCACAATTTGTATCTTTATATACTTATATTTTACCTTTTACTTTCGGTGCTCAATGGCATCTAAGTAATTGTTGATCATTTTAACAATTATACTGCTAATTCTAATCATATAGCAACAGGGATTTGTAATTACACCAGCCTTTTTTTTAATAATTTTTAATTTATCTATCATGCTAAAACTAAGAGGTTTCTGTTACTATATCTTCAGGCTTTGCTGCAGGCTCTTGGTGATAGGAAGGGTATTAACCGGTTTGGTGACTTCTCTGCTCCCCTTGATGAGGCATTAATACATGTTTCTCTGGTAATTTGCATACTACCTGTAGAAATAGTAATTTGTTGGTAAATGTTAACATATGTGTTGTGGGAAAGTTTGATTTGCCATTGCTTATAAACACAGTAAATGGATAAACACACTTCAAAATGTGTTAGGACTTCTTCTATGTGCAACCTTAATAATTGTAGGATGTCATATTTCTTTTGTGCATAAATAAAATCAAATTACTCTTAAAATTTAGTTGCTTCGGACAAAGGGGCTTCGCATATATGAGCTTGTTTTGAGACTCGATCATAATCAGCTCTAGTTGTACTTATACACAATGCTTCTGAATTGAAATTAGGAAGTTCTTCTTTCCAATGTGATCACTATTACAAGCTTACTTTTTGACTAAATTTATTTGCATAACTACTTTAGAGCATCACATCAGTTGTTAGTTAGAATGGTTGAAAGGCAAGAACTTTAGCTTAAACAGGAGTAGTAGTGGAAGGAATTAACATCTAACTTTTTTAGCATTGGGTAAATAGAACATCTGCGTAGTTGTGAGGGGAAAGGGGAAACCGTTAGAGGAGAGGTCTTTCTCTTTCTGCTGTTCATCTTTTTGTCATGCAATAAAATTTCTCTTGTTTTCTTTCTTATTCTTCCATCATGGATTCCTTGCACACTTTTCCAGGATTTGTCTGGCCGACCATATCTAGGTTATAATTTGGACATACCCACTGAGAGGGTTGGGACATACGATACTCAGGTAGTATACCTGTTCAATTACTTAGTTAAATTTAGAATTCTGCTTATCAAGCTTCTTGTTCCTTTTGTCTTTACCTTTATTATTATCATACACTAATGAATCCAACTGGATATCCTCGTTTATAGTTGGTGGAACACTTCTTCCAATCATTGGTGAACACGTCTGGTATGACACTTCACATTCGGCAGGTATTAATACATAGAACTTAGGTCATCATCAGTTATAGTCATTCAATTTGTAAATATATTTGTGCATATCATTATGAATTAAACATACTGGATGTTATAGATGTTTGACCTGGGATCTTCGATATATCTCATAGCCACATAGGCTAGACAAATGAGATATTGTTTCTGTATTCTTCATGCATTGACAGATTGACTGCATAATCCAACTTGGTGCTTATGCTTCTTTTTTCTAGTTGATGTTTTTTATTCTGATGAAAACCTTGTAACATAATATATATGCATTCCTCTGAGCGCAGCTTGCTGGAAAAAATTCCCATCATATTATTGAGGCAACCTTTAAAGCTTTTGCTAGGGCTCTTCGACAAGCAACAGAGTATGATCCACGTCGCCGTGGAACTGTACCAAGGTATGGTGCCTTTGATTTTGTTGCTAAGATGACGATAATTAGATTATATGATTCTAGTATTACTTGAAAACCATTTATATATATATATATATATATATATATATATATATATATTTTTTTTTTTTTTTATAACAAGGATGATATCTCTGGTATATAAGATGAAACCAGTTTCATGATTTGTCTTCAAATGATATAATAATCATTTCTGTTTATTTTCATGCTTTGGATTTCATTTGCTATGGGTCTATGAAAAATATGTGAATTTTCATGAATGTGGTTGTCTTGTCATGTGAAAAACTAATACTGTCCATCGATTTATATATGCAGCTCGAAAGGGGTTCTGTCTCGTAGCTAATATCTGGTGGACCTTCATATATTTTTGATATATCAGAATTGCGGTGTGATGATAAATGCTTGTTGTACGCATATTTATTTTAGAAATAAAATCATTTTTCTAGTATTTTTTGGTTCCCATTTAAAAATAAATAATGGGGAAAAAACTCTAGTGATCTGGGAACTTGTTTATACTCTCCTCTTTAAAGAGTAATCAAATTAGTTTTACTTTTTTCTTAAAACAATTCTTGAGTAAAATAAAGCTCTTTAGTGAAAGAATTTATTTTATTAGTTTTTAACTTTGTTTAAATACTGCCTTTTCTAATATTTGAAGCTATAAAACCTGTTATATTATCTTTTTATGATCACCATTTTATTAAAATTTCTTTAACCCTTACGGTGAGCAGCTCCACGTTTGCACTTTTCCCTTATCGAAGTTTGTTTTTCTTATATTGTATCAAATTATAATCTTAACATCTAATTTTATGTAATATGAATATATACAATGAGGATAAAGTTTAAAAGTATTATATTAATTTTAATATCATTAACTATTTAAAGAATTAACAATTTCAAAACTGTCAAAATGTATATTATCAATTTTCAAGAAACTATCTGTTGGTTTTATAAAATATTTTAAATTCAAATACCTTAACGGTTTTTAGATTCTGTTAACTTTATCGATTCCTTCAATTTTAAAAATAAACATAAGAAGTTAAAAACATGACCTAAGTTATTCTTAATTTGTGGCGATGAGATGAAAAACACTTCCGAGAAGCGTAATAAAGGAGGAGTTTATTTTGCTGTTGGTATAAAATAATTTAACTAGTTTTTAAGATAACTATCAGATATAATTATTATTCGATCGCAATTTAATTTTTCTTAATGCATATCATATGAACTGGGAAAAATTAAACAAGCGCTTTCAATACATGGACTTAGAGATAAGGAATACGTTATAAGCATCAAGTAACTCAATTTTCCCAGTCTTCTCAGTTTGTTTACGGGAGAAACACGGGAGGATTATCATCAACCAAAACTAGCAATCAAAATTCAGATGAACAAAAGGAAAAGTGGGATCAATCTTCAGGAACTAAATTCATTTGATTGGAGAATAATTTTGCTTAACATATGCCAAGTAGCATCCAGAGAGTTAAAAATGATGTTATTTCTGTAACACTCTGGAATATGTTCTACAAAAATTCTTCAGCTGTATTTAGGTAATCTAATATTTCGGACTTAACTTCCTGCGATAATGGAGCTGATGGCCCTGCCTTTGAGTAAAAGTTTGCCAAAGATCTTATTACTTTCTCCAAAATAACATATGATTCCTGCAAGGCAACCAAAACATGATCATCTATATACATCTTTATAAGGGTAATCTGCAACAAAATTTCCACATATTGCGAGTCAAGGCATTGAATTTTCATCGCTTAAATTCAATTATAAATCATACCTCTTGCACAACAGTCTGACTTCCCCGCCAACTGCCCAAATATTCCCGAATTGCCTCCTTTGCGGAATCTGCAGTCCTTCTAAATTTGGCAATATCATCAGTGGTTTCATTTAAAGATTCACGCAGTGTTTTCACTACTTCTCTTGCTGACTTTAAGTAAGCCTTTGGCAACACCTTTCCAGACTTTGTCTTCTCATTAGGATCAAATAATGATTTGATGGCCCCAATAACCCCTTTATCTTCGTCCTCTTTGTCACCAGAATTCTCTTCAGCCCATACCACTGATGGTGATAAACCACAAGTCAAGGTAACCAGTGAAGGGCCAACACTGACTAAAAGATGCCTACGACTTGATGAAGCTTCCAGATGAGGCAACGCAATATTAGACCTGGATTGCAGTTTATCTGTTATGTTGCAGAAGTTGTCAATAAATGTAGGACCTACTGTACCCAGTATATCATGTTGTCCTCACAAATTATGTATAATATTGTTAGAGTCTACCTTTTTTTTTCCTTCTTCATCAGAATAAGTCATTCTTTCTATATATAATCAATCAGAAAGTAACAATCCAAAAGAATTATGTAAACCCTTTAGCATGACAAATAGTGAAATAGGAACCTCAAGGAAGAAGAATAATACAGAAACAGCAAACATACAAAATACTAAGCTATGAGTGGAAACATGTTCACCGGGAACAAATCACGCCAAAACGGTTAGATGATGCAAAAGCTACAACTAGTTTTGTAGCTTTCATCCAAACTTAAAAAACCACATCAGGTGTCACCAACATGCCCTAAAAAAGGCATTTTGAAATTTTAGGACATACCTTCAATATCAAATCTTCTCATCCCTTCAACCGTCTTGGAATTTGTGATCGAACACATATTTGCTGCAAGGATAATTGCCATCCTCCTTTTGTAAATTTCCACAATGCAGAGCTACATCCACTAAATATACAAGGTAGCAGTAATCTCAAAATCATGCTAGTTAAGTCTCCTAACTTAAGACCATAATTCCACCTAGTTAATCCACTGAATACTCGAGTTAAGAGTATCATTCCACCAAGTTAATCATAAATTTGTTTCTAACATGGATATCTTCTTCTACAATTGAACTGACACTTGTACACATGATGATTACTCAAACACACACGGATACATAACCAATTGCCGCTTCCGCCTCCCCGACCACCACCCGGCGCCGCCAAGGGCAAAAATTCGGATACAAATAAAAAAAAAAAATCTGTAATGTTCTGTATAAATTCAATAGGCATACACTAGCAACTAGCAAGCAACATCCGAGTACAACAATGAACGGTTCAAAATCTCAGTATCATAAATCACAATAAAATTCGAAAAGTTAAAAGCGCATTGCAGAACTTAACGACTGGATTCTGGGAGTAAAACTTTTAAAGAAATAACTGAACACAACACACAGAACATAGCGTTTGGAAAAACGAAATGAAAATGTTCTGCATTTCTTACCTGTGCTCTGCAAACACGATTTCCTCTGCACGAACACAGCCTTATCCAAAGGGATAAAGCTAAAACCCAATTCCACCATTCTTTATATTTTCTTACTCATTTTACCTACTTTATTTTTATCTTTTTCATCCAAAAGCTCATTTAACCATGAATAAAGAAGGTTTCTTCCATTTTTTTATTTCATATTTTTAGTAAAATATATTTTTATTCTTTACAAAAAAAAAAATATTTGATTTTAGTTTTTCCCAATATTAATGTAACTGACTCTTGAGTGTTAACGTGAATTGCATAATTAGAACAACATATTGATAACATGATCCAATTGTTTAACCAAAAATATGTTTGGTTATTTCTTGCTTTTAGGTAAAAAAAATATTTATTAATTTGATTGGTAATATTTTATAAAAGAATACTATCAGAAACAATTCATTAAAGACTAAGAACCTGTTTCAATACTGAACTTACCTCTGCAATTTCTCCTTTTTACTTTTTCTTTAGTAAAATGAAATTATATTTTCTATTTTTAGTAAATACTGAAACAATATTTTCCTTCCTTTTTTTTTTTCATCAAACCAAACAAACGGTTAAAATAGCATTTAATAAATAAAATAAAAATTTATTTATATAAAATAATCTCATACCTGTAACTGGTTTTTAATTAATTAATTTTTAAAGTATAATCATTTATAATTTAATTAATTGAAAATATATTAATATTTTATAAATAAACTAGGAAGTTGAAATTTAATCTATCATCCTTTATTTTTAAAATTCAATAATATTTTTTTAATTTAACTTATAGCTATACAATAATGTTAATTGTCACCCAAAATTGAAATATTATGATAATTAACATAACAAATTGTATTTTTTTATATATTTTTGGAATGAATTTTCATTTAAATTTCATTGAAGTAGTTGATTAAACTTCAAATCCGTTTTTTTTTTGTCATGTGGAGATATATTTTTTTTTTAATCTGGATTTCATGTTGTGGTATTCATGTTATTAAATGCAATGAGGAAAATTAATGTATTTGTAATATTTATGTAAAAGGTAATAAACAATGTCTAAAATTTTGAAAAAAAAAAGTTGTATATGTTATTTGTTTTTTTTTTTATGTTCCTAAGATAAATTTTGTTTTACCTTAATGCTTCTCTATTATACTGCTAACTCTAAATGTATCACTTACATGCCTATAATACATGGCTTATGAAATGAAGAAAAATAAAAAAGTTAAATTTTCAGGTATTTGTGTGCATCTAAGGAATAGAAGAAATTACTATCCACATTTTTGTGTGTATCCCATCTCAAGTTAACAAAGTAATACTGTTTTACATCGATAATTTGCTTATTGTGTTATACATAATGTAATTTACATGTTTAAAGATTACATTACTTTTAATTAAAATAATAATCACTTATATTAAATATTTTCTATTTATTATATACGCAACAAGCAAAATTTAATTATTTAATTAAATATAACAAAAGTTATATATATATATATATAAATATATTCATGATGTATTTTTTAAATATAATACATTTATGAATATATAATTTTTTATATAAATAAATTTATTTATTTTATTTATTAATTTGTATCTAAAAAAATAATTCACATACTTAAACCTAATTTTCACCTGTTAACAAACATCAGATAAATTTTGAAGTTTTTTTCAAGAATTTTTGTTGATTAACGGCCAATCAGAGCCTTGAGCTCTAAAGTAAAAGTCAAGTTCCTTTTTGGCACCAGAATGTTTATTTATTTATTTTTCGTTTTTTAATCTCTGTTGTTTTAAGACTAAACTCGTGGAAATCACCTGGTAAAGTTGAGAAAGGGAAGGAGTATTGAAGCACAGAAAGCATTGCCCCGGCGGTGAAATTAAGCCGGCTCGGCTAAGATTCCTTGCAAACTCCTCCGTGCAGGATGGCCGGCGGCAACCATCCCAAGTCCTCTCTCCACAACAAACCTCCGCCCTCCTCCTCCTCCTCCCACCGTAAATCCCGCTGGGAACCCAACTCTTCCTCCGTCAAATCCCCACCCGATCCCAAACCCTCCACCGCCCCTTCCCCCAAACCCAAGCCTAAACCCAATTCTAACCCTAACCCTAGCCCCAAACACCCATCCGATCACCCTCCCCTCCTCCCCTTCCCCTTCCCGGACCCCGCCCCTCTCGGCCCACCCCCTCCTCCCGCCTACGGCTTCCACATGCTTGAACGCCGCACCATTGTCCTCGCCGATGGCAGCGTCCGCTCCTACTTCGCCCTACCCCCCGATTACCAGGACTTTGCGCCCCGCTCTTTTGACTTCCTTCCCCGCCTCCCTCCGCCCCTCAGCCCCGGGCGCTTCCGCCTCCCGGACTACCCTCCCGGCGCCGCCAAGCGCAAGTACGGAGACGACGACGGCTCCCGGGATGACCTCGCCAGGCAGAGGGAGCAGCTCCTCCGTAACGCCAATGGCCTCTCCAGGATTTCCGGCGGCGAGTTTTCTGCGGGCCCCAGCGGCGGTACCCTCCTCAAGCGTGAGTTGGTCGACCCCCCTGAGATGAGGCCCTCCAAGCACTCGAGACACGACGGGGCAAATTTCAGTAGGCACTCGCAGGTGGATCAGGACGCGTTGAAGAAAGCATTTGTTAACTTCGCGAAGCTCATCAACGAGAATGTCTCGCAGAAGAGGAGTTACTTGGAGGATGGGAAGCAGGGACGCCTTCACTGTCTTGCTTGTGGCACTGGCAGGTTTGGTGCAGTTCACGTCATTGCCATTGTTTCTTCGAAGTTTGTCTGGCTGTGGTGTATTTATTTATGTCGTTAAAAGCAAGGTACTAGTTGATGTCCTCGAGGGTGATATGGGCTTCAGTAGCTTCAGGCAGTAGGCATAAAAAAATTAGATGAACAAGTAGGACGAGGGGATTGTTAATATGATTATTTTACGTTGTTTTTCCGTACCTTAGCATGACAATCGTAAGTAGCAAAATTTAGGTATCCCAGCTTCTTGCTGCTAAGATACAGAAGATTGACAACCAGTTATGTTGAAAATTTTGGAGGCACTAAATGTGTGACTTGCCTGAACCAAAGTGGCTGGGCTGGAATTCTTTGGGCAAGATGTTTTTTACTCTTGAGGCGCTCCTTTGACTATTTTTAGCTTAGTAGATACAGGGAGACAAAAGAACAGTTAGGATTTTGGAATTTTTGTGATAGTTCTAAATTTGTAAGAAATTAAGTTTTTCTTTTTTCTTTGGAAGATAGATCTTTCCTGTCTTGTATACTCGTGCAGTTCAGTTGAGTAGAGGAAGTTGATTACTTTATTTCAGTTGACAACACTTACCACTTGGATTTGTCTGGGGCTTAGGTTTTGGAAAATATTAGGTTCCTGATCCTACTGTTGTTTCCTCCTCCTGTAACATATCGTTCTACTACTACTACTACCTTTTTCTGTTGTTGTTTGTTCCTTTAAAGTCCAACATGCAATGTCATAAAGTATAGCAGTACAATAAAACACCACTTTGAACTTCGCAATCATTTGCAATCATATACAATGTATTTTTTTTTTTCATTTTAGTAATCCTGTTTATATCCCGTGCGATTTTCTTGTTAATTTGCCCATCATTTTGTAATATTTATTCGTAGTATTTAAACTCAGAAACTTGTGTCTGATGTCTTCTTTCATTTTTACTTCTAGGTCATAATTATCTTACTCCTACTTTAGTGAAAGTCCTTTGCTTCTAAAGTCTTTCTCCAAAGCTCAAGTTTAAGCTAACTACTTCCCTTAATTTCTCACTCAAAAGTTTATCATCTACAAAAGTATGCAATTAAGGGTGAGATAGCAAGCTAATCCTAGACTAGATCAGTCTTATCAAATATCATTCATGGTGGACTGAGGTTGCGCTGCTGTCCCCGGCCGCCACAAGGCAGTGGTGAATATGTTTTCTGTCGTGGTTTGTTGCTGTTTCTATGGGGTTTGTGGTATGGCACTGTGGATAGGCCATGGCTGAAATGATGCTGTCATTGCCACATACAATCTCGAGTAAGGAAGAAGTTTTGGGCACACGGCCCAGCCTGACTCTGCACGGTCTTTTTTTTTTTTCTTTTGTGGGTTTGTTTCCTTACGGGGACCAAAGCCAACCCACTTCACTTTTTTTTTTTTTTTTCCTAAAAAAGGGGTTGGGTCATACAACTCACAAAATAAACCAAACCCAAACAGAACTTTAAAATAACCTAATTGTGCCGATCCTAACTTCGTCAGTCTCACTCAACTTCACCTCTCCATGGTGCTCTTGCTGATACAATATTAGAGATGAAATTGGTCCTATTGAATTCAATGACTTTGATGAGTGCAACGAGTGGTTAGTGGGAAAAGTGGATTATGATAATGATACTGAAGATGGGGAATGAGTTGGCTTTTGTTGATGATCCCATTCTTAATTGGGCATCTATTTATGAAGTTTGAGGTCTTGTAGAACCAATAATTTATACAAGGAGAAAAGCAAGCAATAAAAGAAAGCAACCATCAAATGGTGGAATTGTTATTGGATCTTTCCATGATTCCAAGAAAGGTCCAGGGGCAACTTCAACCTCAACAGGAAGAAGGGGCAAAGAGAAGATTCAATTTGGAGTTGAGGATAAATTGGAAGTTGATAGCTTTGATTATGAGTTTAAAGAATTACTTAACTTTGACAATAGGAGGACGAATATGCCCCATTGGATAACATTGAAGATAACTTTGTTGGGATTGAAGAATAGTCTAGTGATTAGAAATTTAGGACATGTGTCTTATGCTTTGTCGTTATTTGAAGTGTTGAACTTGAACTTGGTTGTGTTGTATTTGATTTATTGTTATTTGAATTTCTAGACTTGCTATTATCATTAATTATTTGGCTGTCTTTCATTATTTTTGCATTGCAATTATATTCATACGTTTTTCTAAATATCTTTCTATTTCATAAAAGATTTTTGGGGTCATAGATATTTTCTGATATCCAAAGATATCTGATATTGATAACATCGAACTAGCTTAAAGTAGCTAGAACTTAAGGCTGGGTCTTGATGTAATCTATATCTTTAGAAATTTGCACCAGTAGTTCTGTCATATGTATATTGTAATAGTCTGGATATAAGCTACATGAACACCATTTTTTCTCAAAGTCACCAATGATCCCTCATTCAGCAATTGATCATAACTATCATAGTCAAAATTATGGTACACTGTTCAATTTAGATAAATGAGCTTCTTATTCTTAAGGTCATGAAGACTGAACTAGTTATTTTGTAACCTTGGAGGCACTAAAGGTGTGCCTTTCCTAAACCAAAGTGGTCCAACTCTTCACCAGCCCTCTTGTGCCTCCCTTGTGAGAGAATATCATTTCTTGGTCTTGTTGGAATTAATGTGACAGTTATTCATTTCTTGTAAGATATTTAGTTGATTGTAATAAATCTTTTACAACTTCCTTAGTGACAATTGTAACTGTCTGATTAGACTTTAGATAGGCTTTAGATTTCCTGTACTATAAATATCTGTTGCAAGCTTAATCTTTTCAATATACAGATATTTTCCAAATTCTCTCCCTATATTCTCAACATTCAACATTCTTTGACCACCTCTTTAGCTTGGGTATACAAGGAGCAATGCTATCAATGTTGAAAGGCCAAATCTTCGTCATATAAACATGTCGTTGTGACCTACAATGCTTCAATAGCGGGTCTCCTTTCACATATTGGCTATGATGTTGACACAAATTCTACCATGCCATTCTGCCATGGTTCCACCATTTAGCAACAGGGAAACAAAGGAATTATTTGGATCTTGTAATATTTGTGATGCATCTAAATCCTTAAAAAATGAAGTGTCTTTGGTTTTAGAAAGATGGATTGTCTACTGTTTTGTAAACTCATGCAACTCTGTCTAGTAGTGGAAGTAGATTGTTTTTTTTCAGGTTAACAACACTTACCACCTAGATTTATCTGGTGCTTAGGTTTTGGAAAACTTGGTCCTAATGTTGTTTCTTCCCATTGTAGCCTATAAATTATGTTAAGAGATATGATTTAATTATATTAGAGATATGATTTTATTACATTAAATTAGGATATATGATATGATTTGATAGGGGAATATCTTACCGAATATTTCCCATTATTAGATATTGAATTTGTTCCTTATCATTGTATCTCTTCATAATAAATAAGAATAATCATGTGTGTACACAACCCACAAACCTCATTATATTCCTTCTTGGTTTCTATGTTCTCAACATGGTACCATAGTGTACCATTGTCTATGACCTGTTTTATCACTAATTCTTTCAACATGGCGTCAAGAGCCTGATAAGAAGGAAACCCTAATCCGTGCTTTCTGTATGGATCCATTGATCATAAGTGTAAATTTTTTTAGAAAATGTGTATGTTTCTGTTTTTTCGTTAGCTTTTATTGTTCACAATAGTTCCATTGTTCATCACCAACATCATTGTTTACCAGTGTTATTGTTTGTTAATGGTGTTAATGCTCACCACCAATGTTTTTTCGACGAGCTCTGGTCAGCTGACGAACACCACCAGTGGCATCACTTAGCTGTGTGATGACCATTTTTTTCTCTCCAACAATCATCGTGCATCTGAGCATTTTTTATTTCCAACAACTACTGTGTTCTCTAAGCACTTTTGCTTTTTGACAGTTGCCATGTCCTCTGACCTTTGGCTTTCTGGCAATTGCAATGTCCTTTGAGCATTTTTGCTTTCTAGCTACCACTGTGCTCTTTGAGCTTTTTTGCTTTCCGCCAACTGCTATGTCCTCTGATCCATTTTACTTTTTGGTTGCTGTGGTGTCCTTTCCGCATTTTTGCTTTTTGGCAACCCAATTTTGCTCTTTGGGAGCCGCTGGGACCTCTGACAAATTTTAACAAGTTTGACTCATTTGATATAATACGCATTCTACCAACTTGAAAGGAATGTTAAAGATATTATTTGAAAGGATGAAACATGTTGAAGATTGATTATCGCTTTGACAAAATGAAAGCCATGTTCGGGAAATATCTAGTAAGTGTCATTATGTACTTTTGATAACCATCCGACTTGCATGTTCACTAAGTCTCTCAAGGGGTCTTGTGTTGATGACATTTGTAATAAACTTGTCTCTTATGATACATATGCTTTAGCATGAGGAGAGTGTTAGATATATGATTTGATCATGTTGAATAGGGAGATATGATATAATTTGATAGGGAAATATCTTACCAAGTATTTTCCATTATTAGATAATGATTTTGTTCCTTATTATTGTATTTCATCTTCATTATAAATAAGAATACTTATGTGTGTACACAATACCCAATTCATTATATTAATTCTCCACCTTACGGGTGGCAAAGCAGCACAGCCTGCCCCACCGCTAGCCTCCAAAAAAGAGTCTGTGCGGGATGGGCTGCCATAATCAATGTGGGTTGAAGTCCTTGGCTCTCCCCATCATAGGACAGGGTAACCTTATATATACCTACATACATGTATGTATGTATGTACATATACATATGTATGTATTTTATAAGCACACTTAATCGAAAATATTTTTTAGGTCTTTGACTGGTTAATTAATACATTTAATTGGAAAAGTTTAGGTTTATTTGATTAAAGTTATTCAATTAAAATTGGTAATTGGAACTTAATTTGTAAGTGTTTAAGATTTAAATTACAATATTGTTGCATATTTGCATCTTTTAAACAACACAATACAAAAATTGGCTGCCGAGTTGGCAGGCTGCAAGTGCCAATCCACTCTGGCAAATTGGTTATTGGCAAGCGTATTGGCTCGCATTGCCATCCCAGCTTAGCATGGTACTAGAGAGCGGTACCATTTTCCATAACCTACTTTGTCACTAATCCTTTCAACAAATTCTATTTTGTGAACTATGGTTACCAATCCCCCACAAAATCTGACGGCTATAGCACGCATTCAGTTAAGCCTAGAAAACTTGGTCCTTGAAACAGGTTGTCAAATTTAGTTTTATGCTTAAGTTGACAGCATATAATCTAGTCATGAAGCTTCTGATGTCATGCTTACGTGTATCAAGAGTTATCAGTCTTTTAGTCCATAAAAATCTCAACTGGTTTGATGGTCACCCATGAATTTATAATTGACAGTACTGGAAACTAGTTTTGTAATGTGATTTCATTTGTTCTGGTTCTGGTCATGAAATCTTGTAGAAAGATCTTTGGTTAAGAGGTATAATTGGAAAATAATGAGTAGTGATGTAGTCAGCCCTTGAATTTTGTGTCCTTGTATATATGCTGTTTTTTGTTGTCTGTATGCAGTCATTTCCATTAGTATTCATATTGAAATGACCAGCGTATCTCTTGAACTATTTGCATTTCTGCTGTGGCTGTTATAGTTCGTTAGAAATAGTGGGAAATGGTATTTTTTGACATGTAACTATGAACTGAATTGATGATTCCTTAGGATCGGATGTATTGAGAAACTAAATTCTTAGATCAGATATACTTGTGATGTTGCTTATCTCGTAGTTCATGTGCGTTTATAATTATCGTTGTTGTGGGCTAGTGGCTTGTCTCTGGAGCAATTTTGGTTGCCATATAACATGGCTAGAGCTCTTATGTTTTCCAATATGGAATTTGTAGAACTTCTGCTTCATATAGCTATATATATTTGTAACATGTTTATAGTTCTCTATGCCTTTTAATATTGAAATAGTTGTGCTTTCGTTTTTTCTTTGGAAATAGTGTTACTTGGTTTAGATGTTGGGCCTTGGACCAACAATATATAACCTAGGGTTTAGAGGCCACGATATCAAATTGTGAAAACAGCCTCTCTGATCCAGGGGTTTTTTTTAAGGCTATGTATCTACCCTCCTTAGATTCCACATGATGGGAACTGTGTGTCCGTTGGCCTTTTTTCCCTCCCTTTTCTCTAATTTTGATTTATAAAATGTAATAAAGTGCCATCAATCTCTTAATTATTCTAATACATGAAGGCAACATAGCCTTCTCTGTTCTGTATATATTAAGTTTTTTGATCTTTTGAACATGTGATGCATTGATTGTTAGAGTATTGTTATGTTATTTATTCATTTATTACAACTGGGGTAATTTTGCAGCTTGATTGTTCAAAAGAAGTTTATGATCATAGAGGCATTTTCTGAGGGTCATAGATCCTGACTTAGGTTGTTCTTATCATCTTAAATACATAAGTGGGCTTCGTCCATCTCTTGTCTTTTGTGGAACCTTAGAACCGTGCATATATTCCTTACACACTTTATCTCCTGCTTCCTTAAGTTGATATACATTTTCTTCTGAGTTTTCTCACTTAGATGTTCCTTTTCTACTGGAATTTAGCTTTACAAGTCCCAGGTAATACCCAGTCAGTTTCATTTAGTTCACTGCTTCTGAAGTTCAGTCTTGCCATCGATGGTGACTTGTACTCTGACATCTTTTTACCAAATAGAGTTAGCCTTCTTTATCTCTTTAGAGAGGGCAATGTACCTTTATATTTCATGAAATGGAATACTTTTTCTTTGTTGTCAATTTGTCTTTGAAAATCTTGGCATCTGCGACTGTTTGGTACCAAGCTTAATTTGTAGTGTTAATTAGAACTTTCACGGGTGGTGCTTCTCCACTTAGATTTTCTTAAGTAGTACCTTGGTGCTTTGATGTACTTTAGGATGTTGGTTCTCTGTGTGACTTCAGAAAGAACATCTTAGGTTTTAAATCTAAATGAAAGGAAGTGAATATGTACTTTACTTTGCCTTTTCTGTGTACTTACAGGATGAAAACATAAAGTATATTCTTCAACGCCCTTGATATTCCAACTTTCAGGTCTGCTAAAGATTTTCCAGATATGCATGCTCTCATTATGCACACTTACAACTCAGATAATACTGATTCGCAAGTTGATCATTTGGGATTGCACAAAGCTCTGTGTGTCTTAATGGGTTGGAACTACTCAAAGCCTCCAGATAACTCAAAGGCGTATCAGTTTTTATCCGCTGATGAAGCAGCTGCAAATCGGGATGATTTGATGATGTGGCCACCTCTGGTGATCATTCATAACACAAATACCGGAAAAAATAGAGATGGCCGTATGGAGGGTTTGGGAAACAAAACAATGGATAATAAAATTAGAGGTATAATGTGAACCTCCATTCTTTATCGTCTTCTTTATGATGTCTCTGTTAACGGTGCTAATGAGCTCAGGAAAATCTTTCTTGCATGCATGCTGAGTGGACCCTATAGAGCAGTTTCAGTAGTTAGCTACCTTTCCCAATATTTCTGTTAGCCAAACTCTGCTTTAGGCTGATGTCTAATGGAATATTCTTATGGCATCATCTCTTCCATTTTACGAAATAAAACCCTACTAGATTTACTTGAATTGAGTTTTCAGAATTTTTGTCATAATGCATTGATGCTTGAGTCGAGTAGATGGGTTAGCATTGTCACATACTTTATGTTAAATTTGCATATTGGTTAAATTTCCTTAGAGTCAAACTGAACGCTATTTTGTATTCATTTTTGGATTGATTTTGGGTTGGCTGGATCTAGTTGTCATAGTAACTCTTAGTTATAGCTGCCTAAGGATTCAACTTCTTCATAATAAATACAGATCACTCTTGATTTAGAGTATGACTCGAGTGCATCGGACGGATGCTTGATACTCAAAGAGGAGTCACATGTCATAGTTGGTTAGGTGGCAGAAGCAAAGCTCATGCATGCAAAAGTGTGTGTGTGTGCATAGGGGCATCTGACTAAAATCAGATGGTGAAAATTGTGTTGATGTTAATAAGTGACAAGTGTATGTCTGTGTGTTTGTTCATTTAGCTTTAGGTTGGGGGGGGGGGGGGGGGGGGCATTATGTTTTTCCTCCACTGGTGGTTTAGTTTAAAAGATTTTTATTTTTTTTTTTAAAACATTAAAATAAAAAAATATAATAT
>Ga0099825_1001310_pt1 | contig 31318 bp, 7 predicted proteins | sample SiratroredBW_FD_76838 | JGI IMG/M metagenome (GOLD analysis project Ga0099825, IMG submission 76838) | Root nodule microbial communities of legume samples collected from California, USA - Siratro red BW | ecosystem: Host-associated > Plants > Roots > Nodule | place: USA: California | collected...
AAATTTTTAAAACAAAAAAAAAAAAAAATTTAAACCAAAAAAAAAAAAAAAAAAAAAAAAAAAAAAAAAAAAAAAAAAAAAAAAAAAAAAAAAAAAAAAAAAAAAAAAAAAAAAAATCTTCACTAAGAGAAAACTTGGAAGGGAAAGGATGAGTGGGTAAATTTTCCTTTTTTTAATTAAATATTCTTTTGTTTGAAAATAAAACTAAAATGGGGTAGAGTGAAAGCTTATCATGTAACCTTCTAATTAATGTTTATTACTATTTATAAACATTTTACAATACTCTAAGGTCTCTACTCAATTAAAAAGTGAAAAAATCAAACTACCACTTCTACTAGGAACCAAAATATGAAAAGAAAAAGAAAGACATTTTTCTCTAATTATAGTACCTTTAAACAAAATAACATATATATTTGAAAGAATTTATTTTATAACAAATTTAAACCTAACTCATTCGCCCAAAATGCTTAATAATCCTAGCTTCACCAAATAGGAGACATGTTTTCTAATAACATACCAATGCATCCAAACAGTATCCAAATGTGGCATGTTTTGGTTCTCTGTGACATTCCCACATCAAGTGTGAACAGAAATATAAATTAAATTAACTAAAAAATGATAAAGAAGAACATTTTTTACTTCAACAGCCAAACGAAAACACTTATTACTGTTGAAGAATGATGAAAATAAAGGTCCAGGATATTGGGGCAAATAATTTGATGTACAACAAGAATAATTTCAATATAGAATTAAGGAATGAGTAATTCAACCAAGGAAAAAGAAATTTAATTTTTAAAAAAAATAAACTAATGTACCTTGAGAATTTCTTCCCTTTGACCATCTGCTCAATATCAGAAAACATATTGTTATCAGATTTCTCTACTTTTTCATGTTGTCTGGAAACAGCCAAGTCTAAACTGCTTTCCAGTTTACCACTGACGTCATCAGCACTAGCCAATTCAGGTGATTTGGATGCCAAAAGCTTCAAAAGAATAACCATACTCAGCGATAAAAATATGGACATGAGAAAAAGGAATAAAATGCAGTAACATCCTACTCCACTAGATTATACAGAACGAGGAAATGGTTGGAAAATGAAGCTAAGCAATATGCAGAAAATAAATTTGCGCAAGGCCATTGACCACTACAAGATGGATATTTAAAATACAAAACCAACATTATGAACAGTGATAGTTGAGACGGAAAAAATTGCTTAACCATTTTAATTGAAAAGAGATTCATATAAAAATTTAGGTTTTATGATGAAGAGAAAAAGAAAAAATATTACCTACATACAAGGACGTCTAAGGTAATATTCAGACATTACAGGAATGAATAAAAGGGTGTACAAATTTTGGACTAATGAGAGAGACCATTTGATTGAATGGAGAAAAAATTAGGAGATAAAAAGTTTGAAATTTAAATTGGAGAGAAAAGGAAGGAAAGAAAATTGAGGCTTGCTTCTTAAAGTCAACTTGTCTCTTTTAAGGACTAATGAGAGAGACCATTTGTTTAAATGGAGAAAAAATTAGGAGATAAAAAGTTTGAAATTTAAATTGAAGAGAAAAGGAAGAAAAGAAAATTGAGGCTTGCTTCTTAAAGTCAACTTGTCTCTTTTCCACATCAAACAAACAAGAGAAAATGTGTCATTATTTACATTCTTTCTCTTCTTCTATGTATTCCTCTCACTTTTTCCTCAAACAAACATAACGGAAAAAGCACGAGTATTTAAAATGCACACAGATTAAAAATGGTATGTATGAGTTTTTGAATTAGAATTTGGTTTCAGTTCCTTTTGCGTATTTACAGAGACCAAAAGTTTTTAAGGATTTTAGAACTTTACAAGTAGTAGCTTCAACTTCTTTAGCTTTATATAGTTTCAGGATTTAAAAAATATTCAAGCAGACAAAGTATATAGTTTTGGTTGGTTGGTAAATTTCGTGGTTGAACTCCATAAAAATTTCTAAAGAGATTGGGTAAATCTCCTAAAAATTAGAGCATTTGTTCTAGTTCGAGAGAAGTGTAAACATTTCTTACATGTATATCACTTTCACGTGAACCATCTTCATGACTGTCACCAGTTTCCCATATATCTATTGTCAGTGAAAAGGTTGATCAGAAAGTTGAGTGGATCACCATATTCTAGATTAATCAGAAAATTATATTATATATGAAACAGATAAGAAGAATAGGCAGTAGAATTAATTCCCCATTAAAAGGGCTCGTTATGTCCACAAGTTGAAAGCACAAGGAGCACCAAGTAAATATTCAACACTTATTAAGAATAAGATGATTTACACTGACCACGTAGAACATAAATATAGACATAATGAAGGATAATATACTTGGGAAATTGAAAATTTAGAAGGTTCATGGGAACTAGAGAATAATCTCTTTCAAGATATCGTTACTCACTTATCAAAACTCAAATACCAAGTTATGACTAGGAGAAAAGAGAAAATTATAGAATACATGAGAGGAAAAATTTGTGAGCATTACAGGGAACAACAAAAAATACAAAAACAAAATTACTTGTAGGACAACATGGTGATGATTTTCTATATATCTAAAACTCTAGTAAAAACAACTAACTGAAAAAGGAACATAGAATCCACAACCTTAAGATTAAAAAACGTAAGTCTTATCATGCACCTAACGCTACCTCACAATCCTGAATCATCCAAAGGCCATCTGGAAAGAAATATGCAACCTATGTCCTCTTTGACACCCTTTATCCATTAAGTTCTTTTCCACACGTTGTAAATGCTCAAACAAAGCCCTTCCTGTTGCTAAAATTCCAACACCAGATTTTACTTTTTCATTAACAGGTTGAACAGTTGAATGAGATAATAGATACTCACTCACTAATCTACAGAACTTTAGACATTTACTAAACATGAAGTAACCAAGATTAGGAATAACGACAATGTACCTCCAATAATAATATTGAGCTCCAATAAACGTCACTCCAATAAAAAAAATGTTTGGCAGAAATGAGAAAGTACGACTTTAAGTAGCATAGTAGATTCGCAGATGTGGACAATTACATAGTATTTGGTTGAAAGGAAATGGAAGGCAGGAAAGTTGTTTGGTTTAATTTTTAGGAGGAGAGCAGAGATTAGCAAAATCCCTCCCTGTCTAGTGTCTGCTTTCCTCCAATATTGGGGGATTTGGAGGGAAATGGTATTTGAAACAATTCAACTATAATGACTAAAATATCACTATCAATGCTTTGAAATTTAAAATTAAAGGATAAAAAAGTATATCAAATGTTAAAATCCCTATCACCTCCCTCTCATTAACCGAACCAAACAGTCCCTTAAGTTTAACTCAACAATCCTTTTGTGAAACAATAGAGATAGGAACATTCAATTCTCTCATTAATTCAACCATCTTACACTTTGATTTAAACATGGTTATCATCTGTGCACTATAGCTTTGCAATCTCATAGAGTTTAGAGGAGACACCCTACCAACCTCCAATGACAGTAGCAGTGTGACTGGCCGGCTGTGATGCCGCACATATCGCTGCCAAAATCAGAGCAACTACAGCAAGGAAATGCTGGAAGTTAAAAAGTTTGCACCTAAAACCAGTGTCATCAGGAGTTTTTTAGGGGGCAAACTTGTAGAACTCCCAGCCTAATAAATCTAAAGCATTTTGTGTTCATTCTTTCTTGCTTCTCGTCACTCTCTGTTTTCCTTGCCCTGACACCTGCAATTTCTTGTATGTTCTTGTGCCTTGATACAGCTGCTCACAGACGACTTTTCAGTGAGTTTTCTGATATCCACAGGTTGGTTCTTCATTTTCTGGTGCTAACCCACCAGTTTCCAGTGAGTTTCCCGGCCAATCTTCAGTGAGTTAAAAGACCCGTCTCTCTTTCTTCTCTATTTGTTTTTTTTCATTATGAATATGCTTTAATAATACGAATTTTTCTTTATTTTTCAGCATTCCACTTTAGCTATTTTGGGGCGACTGCTCCTTGAGACTATTAACTGCTACAGCTTCTTAAGTGATTTAAGTATACTTCATACACTTTTTGCCACTAAAATTTAAACGAAAGTGCTATAATTTTAAGGGTTTACAACGGAGAGAAAGAACTGCAATTCGACTAACAAATTAACAACTCTAGATTCAAACTCTATCATCCGACATCAAACAACATCTGTCTGTTGAGGAAAAGAATAGCAGAATTTGCAGCTTCCAGGAACCGTAACATATATACGCAGCAACTCTGGAGCAAACCAAATCTGCCATTTAAACCCACTATAAGCACTCACATTTTATTTTCTTTCTACTCACTACACAGCGAATGTTCATGCTTACAACAATAACTATTCATTGATTAATTTTAAACTATTGGCAAAGAAACACAACCATATATTCAAACAACAGTTACGCATGTTAGCACAAGCCAAACGTGAATTTGCTAATACAGATAACAGAAACAAATCAATCAAGAATTTCAAACAAGCAAAGAGAGCAACAGATTAAACGACAGTAACACAGAGAAAAAAACAAAAGGAATGTAACCTTGATCTTCAGCCGCAGAGGTAGGGCTAGAGAGAGGAGAGGGAGGAGTCGCGGGCGAGAGGAAGGAAGGGAGGAGACGAGTGGCTCCGCCAGCGATTAGGCGCAAGGCTGGATCGACGAGCTTGGAAATCCAACGGCGGCGCGTGGTCTCCGGCGGACGGGCGTAAGGGCTAGGAAGCGGCTTTCTCAGTGGCTTTCGGAGCTTGCCTCCGGCCCCTCTCTCCTCAGGCGCCGACGCGGTGATTTGTTGAGAGGCCATGCGAGTGGCCGAATCGGCAACTGTGGAAAAAGTTAAAAACGAAAAGGCGAGGCAAAGTGAAGTACTGTAGTTGAAACGTATGTCCAAACACTGCGCTCACTTACTTGGGTCTAGCAGGTAGCCGCGTACGTATTTATACTACAGTGTTCAAGACTCGTCCACATGTGTCTTTTTGTGTTCCACCTCAATTCTAAATCTACAATCTATTATATAATAATATGTATGTATATTACTTAATATAAATTAAAATTGATATTAAGGATTTTCATATTTTATTATCAAATTGTTACTTAATATAAATAGATTATATTAAACAAAATTTGAACCTCATTATAATATAATATTTTGTAATCAATTTCTCGTTTAATATAATACCAATTAATAAAAAATTAATGTAAATGCGTTGTATTATTATATCATTTAATATTAGCTGATCATAATAATAAATTTTTCTTGTGAACTTTTGTTATTAGTCAAGTACCATGTAATCAAATGTTTGAGAGAAAGACAATAACTTTTGACCATTACTTAATTTAATCAATTAAGTCTTAATTCTTTAGTTACCGTCTCACTATTGTTTAATAATTTAATTTTATCAAATTAAATATTAAAAAAATTAGCTTCTGATTAGTTAGTCTATTTATGCTTAGGTTTTAAGTTGATTAATTTTAGCCAGTAGTCAAAAAGAGTGAAGCAACTATCTAATCATTTTTTTTTTTCAAATTCCATCCAAGATTTTTATATTATTATGTTGCGTATCACTGACTAAGTTTTATTTAAGTGAATGAGACAAGATTTATATTTTTAGTTCATTTCATTGCCCTCAGCTTTGCAGATGAAAGTCATTTAGTTGATTTTTATGGATGAATTTTTCGTATTTAGGAAAGTAATCTTTATATTAAGGATATTGATTCATACTTAAAATTTTGGAATGTTAAGTATTTGAAAATTAATATTAAATAAAAAATATAAAAATAAATCAACATCAATAATTAAAAATAAAAAACCCACGGTTTCTCCGTAATGTTAATAATAATACCAAATTAAATATATAATAAGTCTTATAAAATCAATTGCATGACATATTAAAAACAACTTTTTCTAATTATTAGTCTAAAATATCAATAAGTAGTTGAAATTTTAAAAATTTAAAAAATTAAGTCTGTTTACTAGTTTTTTTTTAATAATTTAGAGTTTTGATTTTAAATTCTGACTATCCAACGAAGCATTATGAGTGAAAAAAACTCTAATAAAAAATTTTGCGCACAATTTGGAAAGACTTCGTTAGATCTTCAAAATAATCAATAGTAGCAATGACAATAATATGTTGTGAATAACAACACTTCATGAAATTCATAATGCATCCACAAACCTTCAATGGACAATCCCATCTTTTAAATTGAGAAATTATGAGTAAGAAATCTTGTAAAAGTTGTAATTTCATTTAATCGATGTGGGATCTCTAATGCACTCCCCTACGTCCGAGACTGCTCAATTTGTGTGTGGGACTATATTGTTTAAGAATGGTCCGATAGTAACCCGATAGCAGGTGACCTAAGAATCGTGCTAGGATAGGCTCTGATACCATATTAAGTGAAATTTAAGCCTAACTCAATTTTACAAAATCGACTTGTAAGGTGAGATTTGCACTCATTTATAAACTATTCATCTCTAGTCGATGTAGGATCTCCAACACACCCCCTCATTCCGAGACTACTCAATTTGTGCGTGGAACTATATTGTTTAAAGATGGTCCAATAGCGGGTGGCCCAACAACTGTGCTAGGATAGGCTTTGATACCATATTAAGAAGTGGAATTTAAACCTAACTCAACATTACAAAATCAGCTTGTAAAGTGAGATTTGCACCCATATTATAAACTAATATGAAAGACTTAATCTCTAGTAGATGTGAAATCTTCAACACACCCCCTCACGCCAAGACTGCTCAACTTGTGCGTGAGACTATATTATTATTATACACAAGTATAATTCACTAGTAGGAAAAAGGGTTTCTACGTCATCAATATAATGTGACATTTTTGTAAATAAATGAACATTCATAACGTCGGTTAGACCAAAACTGATGTGATGTGTACACAATGTCGGTTAAACAAAACAACCGTCATAGATATATCAGTAAAAAATTAAAAATTAAAAATTTAAAAATTTTCAAATGGCGGGTGAGCACTACGTCGGTTAAGAGTTACAAACCGACGTGGTGTGTCCAACCATGACGTTGGTTATGGGACTCCAACCAATGTCATGGTCATGCTGAGTAAATTGAGGAAAAAGCTGGGTGAAATTAGGGTTTGCACCACGTCGGTTTTGGGCTTCTAACCGACGTGGTGGGTCATCATAATTAAAATTGGGGATTTCAGGTTATGCACTACGTCGATTAGAAGTCCAGAACCGACTTGGTGCTTCCAGCTTCACTATTTTTACTTTTACACTTTGCCTCCCTCTCTCATTTTCACTCTTGTGCACACTACTGCTTCATAGTTCTCTCTCGCTCACATTGTCTTTTTCTCTCTCACGCATTCTCTCTTGCATTTTATCTCGCTTTCTTGCTCGTGTTCTCACTGGTACGTGGTGTTCTCCCTCACGTGTCTCTCATTGTCTTTTGTGGTTTCATTCACTCCATTTTTGCATTTTTTGGTTTTGATAGATTTTCATTTGGATTGATTTCCATTCACTGGTTTTGTTCTCACTATCTACAAGAGGTATGTTTTCTTATCTTTGTATGCTTGGAATGCTTTCTAGATGTTTGTATCATAGATGTAGGGTTTCAAAATTGTTTGGACGAAAAAACTTCAAATGGTCATAATTTTTGATAAAAAGCTCGGATTGAGACACTCCAAAAATGAAAGTTTCTCGAATTTGCGTAACGAAGCTACTGGCCTACCCAAAGGGGATTTCAAAAAAAAAAATTCCAAAATTTCATCGTTTACCCTATTTTTTTAATTTTTTTCAATTTTTTAGATTTTAGCCTACTATCTCATCTATTTATACTTGTCAAAAAGTTCTGGAAATTGTTGTGGTTGTTGTTTGTATGTATTGGAGATTTATCAAAGTGATTTTGCAAAATTCTGAATTTTTTTTCTGATTTTTTCTTTAAAAAAACAGCCCTATTACGTCGGTTGTGGGACTTCCAACTGACGTCATAGAGTGAAGCACCACGGTTTCCTGGTCTTGATCGACGTGGTGATGATCTTCACCACGTCAGTTGTTTAACCGACATCATTTTCAACGTCTCCTAGGTTAACGTCGGTTCGAAACCCGACAATAAAGGTCTCTCGTAACTAACAATAAAGGTCATTTTTCTATTACTGATTTTATAAGTTTTACTCCTATGTTAACAAGTTAGTTAAATGCTTATTTATACATTGTGACCTAAAGAAGATAAGTGGTTGGTAGTATAACTTGCATGGAACCACATGACTTTTTCTCATTTTTTTAACTAAAATAATTTTCTTTAAATACAAAAGATATTACTATATTCAATTAATTTATGCAAAGACTCGTTTATTTTAGGACTAAAAATTGTTAAGTCCTTCGTTCTTTATTTGGATTGTCTTATATATTGGTGAGGGAGGTCCATAGCAGAATTTTTTGAATGATGCCTACTCGCAAACAAACATGATACAAGGCGTCAATCTTGTGAAGTTTTGTTGCTAAATAGGAGATTTTTTTTTTCCTACTATTTGAAGTTCTAAAATAAGAGATTTTCAAAAAATTCAACGAATATAAGAAATCATTTCAAGTTAAAAATAATGCAAAATGTGAGATAATTAATATGTTCTTGTAAGTAATTAATTTGTCATTTATTTTCTCTCCACCCTAAACATTCCAAATAAGCATTTACCTGACTAGGTAATAGGTACCACCACAACTCGGAAATGATAACTTTTCAATAGTAAGAATAGAATGTATGAGAATGAATTGTGAGTAAAAAAATAATCTTTTTAATTAAAAAATTGCAATTGTAAAGTGAGTTTGACTATGAATCTGAGTATTACAAGCTAAAACATCTTAGTACGAAACAACCAGCATGACAAAAAGAGACTTAACATGTAGAATGTACACTATCTATTCAGTGGCAGCCATCAACCAACCAGGACATAGTAAATGCGTTCTCAGGGAACCATGGCATAAAGTGGCCTCTAGTAGCAAGGCCAAAAGGGTTGTAACAAGCATTTCTTCATGGAAAATGCTTGAAAAAAAGGGTTGAAGAAAGGGTCTACCAAAGTTCCCTGGAAAACAACTATGTCAGCAAACTACCCCCCAATTATAGGTAGGTAAATCTGCCCAAAAAGCAGGCTAATGTCACCGCCTCTGAGTTCATTATACAAGCTTGATACATGTTATATCTATCCTTCAACCACTTCAATTATATGCCCTTCCCTGACATGACAATTGAACTGGTCAAGACCATGATTAAGCCAGAATGTCACATCTCCACAAGTTCTCCACTAGCAACTCAACTATGTTGCTGCCGATTGAATTGCAATTTTGAAGATTCAACCCAACCAAGGTGTGGCCTAAATTTGTTAAGGAAGGTCCACTTTTGCAAGTTACACCACAACAGTTTGACAAAGAAAGCACTTGCAAAGTAAGCCGGCTGGCATTAGAAAGAACAGCTATTCCAGCATCTGTGATTGCACACTTTGACACGTCTAGATCTTTAAGCAGAAGGCAGTTATCTGCAATTGCAACCAAACTTGCATCGGTAATCTTCCTGCATCCATCAAGATTTAGCAATTCAAGGGTTCCACCGTGTAGCCGGGCCAATTCTGAAACTATGTTGTCTGACAAATTGCCGCAGCCAGAAAGGTTCACCTTGACCAGCCCAGCCTCAGAATTCTCTAGAAGAGCAAGAAGGCCAGCATCAGTTACACCATAAAGTCCTGTCAGATCAATGTGCTGAAGTTGGGGACACAATTTCCCAACCATAGTCAGTGTAGCATTTCCAACACCAGGGCAATTCCGAATGGATAAATGTTGGAGAGACTCACAAGGAGAAAGCATTGATACTTCCACATCTGCATCTTTAACTCCTTTACACTTCAGAAGGGTGAGATACTTCAATGTGGTTTTGAAGTTTGAAAGGGCACCAATAATCCCAAACTGGGTGATGCTGTTACACTCCTCCAACTGCAGGCTCTCAAGAGACCTTGCAGCTTTGCTAAATGCTACCAAGCCATTATCAGACACCAAACAGCACCTGCGAAGAAACATCTGCTTCAGGTGGATGCTACCTTTTCCTATGGCTTCAATGCTTGCATCTGTTACCCCTCGGCATGAAGAAACTGTAAGTGACATGAGCTTCTGCAGACCTTGAGCAACACCCATGACCCAAAACCCCCTTTCACTGACATTTTTAAGACTAGAGAGCACTAAATTTACAATTGCCTTTCCATAATGGCCAATGACAGCCAGAGAGAAATCTGTAATGTTTAAATCCTGAAGCTTTACCCTTGAAAGGTTATTAAGTGATGATAATAGGCTTGATACTCCATGATCACCAACAAGAGGACAATCCTTGATAGAGATGCTCTTTAACTTGGGGCAAGACCTTGCAATATCTTGCAACCCCTCGTTTCCGATCTCTGGACAAGATTCAATGTTTAAGGTGGTCAAATTGGGGCAGCCCTTAGCTATTTCAATTAGACTTTTGTTGCTAATGGAGGAAGCATGGCAGATGTCAAGCTTCTCCAACATATGGCATCCTTTTGCTATCTCCGACAGACCCTGATCCCCGACAGAGGAAACATTCCACAAAGAAAATGATCTAAGAGAAGGGCAACCATGAGCAACTGCTGAGAGACCAACATCGGTGACAGCACGAACAGAATTGCTTCCTCTGATAGATAGTTTTCCTAGTCCTCCACGAGCACTAGTCCCAACTGCAATTGCAGCAAGCCTCACATCAGTTGCCTTCTTCCCTTCTAAACACCGCGATAAGTAGCCATCATCTTCAATAACTAGATCCTCATCCCCCGAGGCCATTTCAACATCACAGGAAGCAGATCCCTCACTCAAATTCTCAGACTTGCAGATACTGCTCATGAGCATGAGCCACCGCTTAGATACACAGGAACAAGAGCTCCTCTCTTTGCCACTAGAGAGCCGTCTGAAAATCTCAAAAAGACATTCATTAGGAAGGACTTCAATGGCAGGCTTTTGATCTTTCCGTAGAGTTTCAAAAATATCGGGGGCATTGATGCGAGCTCGTTTGTTAGGAGTGAAGTAGTACCCTTCCACACTTGAACCCAAAGTACACATGCCACCCAAATCAACGAAATTTTGACGAAAAGAAGCTCCAGGATAGAACTCATCATCACCTGTAAAACATATTCACATATGAAAATCATCCATCAAAAATTGTCCCAAATTAACAAAACCTACTTCTAAGAACCGGACAACATAAAAAACGATGAAAGAGTAAATATTTTGCATCACTTACCAGTATAATTGACAAGGGTAGGCATGATGAGTAGGGAAGGCGAGTCCACAGGAACAGTTGAAAATCCGCAGCAAGAGCAACAGCAACAAGAAGAATCGCCAAGAGAAGGGTCAAGAGCATTTGAGAACAGGAACCCCACAGGGCAGGGCAAAAATGATGAAATGATGAAGAAGAAGAGTGTTTGGGAGAATCCAATGCAAGGAATGGTGTTTGTGGAGTGAGGGGGAAGGTGCAATGTAATATATATATATATATATATATATATATAGTTGTTGTGAAGAAATGGTTTTATAATGGAAAACGAAGAAAAGAAGGTGCAAAGAAGTTTGATATGACTACGAATTGGTGTAGTGCAATGAATCATTCCCCGAAACCGGACTTTCCCCGTACATACACATACACTCACTCCTTCTAATACAAGTCCAAACCAACCACCTAAGCATGTGCTTACCTATTCCGACCAAATACTAGGCACGTGTTTTCAGCCACTTTCTTCTCTATCTTCTTTCATTATCTTTATCAGCACTTATAAAACGTTATTTAAGTTTTTTTAAAATGGCATTTTAGATTATCTTTCCACGCATTCTCCATAAAAGCAATATATTTTGTTTAGATAAAAAAAATCAATATGACTATTTTTCTTCTGGAATAAATTTTAAATAATAAAAAATATTGACATGTTTTTAACGGTTTATGAGAGTTTTATTAATTTAAAATTATATTTTCATTTCTTATATAAGTTTATACAAATTATTTTAACTTTGTCTTAATGATTTATATGCATACTGTGCGCAAAAATATTTATACAAATAATAAAATTTGTAAATAATATATTGAAATATTTTCTCGCACTTAAAATAAGAAAAAAAAATAAAATTTTATTTTAATCAAATTACGGACTTGGATTGTTAGCATTACTTTTGTGTAAATATGTAGATTACACAATGTGTTTGCACAAGTTTTTTTTTACTCAATTTGAACATCAAAAAAAATTTCATTCTCTCTAGTTAGGGTTTTTCTTTACAGTCCTTACTATAATATTGTTTTGAATTTTGCAATGATAATATTCATAACTAGCTTTTAATGGGTTCTTTGGTGACTTTTTAAAGGTTTGAAAAATAAAAATGTATATAAAAAATATATTATTCAATATATTAAAAAGTAAACTATAGATTTTATAGCTTCCAAAAAACTATAAATATAACAAACTATTTTTTAAAAATATTGAAAATGTACTAAAAATATTTATTAGTGTTTTATTCTTAAGTTTAATTGTCTATTATATTTAATAAAAACATTTCTAAATTTATATGCGCGTGTTAAGGGAGCTAATAAGGTTAATGTGACATTTTCATACCATGGATAGATTCTCCCCTCATTATTTAAATAATTTTGACAAGAAATGTAGAAAATCTTCTTAAGAATCGATGTTTTTTTTTTTTAATTATATATCCATAGAGAACCTATGTATACTTTTTCTTTATCACTTTTTATCTTAAAAACTATTTGTCTGGAAAAGTTTCCACATGATAATCAATTTCCCATCCAAAATTTATTACATTTTTTATTTTTTTTCCCAAAGTAAGTTATTTAAAATAAAATTCAAGAACAGTCACGTCATGTTTTCGTTTTCTCTTCTATTATTTTAAGTGTTATATTCAATACTTTTGATATAAACTTTTACAAATAAAAATTGTATACATAATTTACTATTTGTGGGATTTCTTTGAGATGAATTGTGAGAATGGTGTGTATTTTGTTTAAATAATTTATAATGATTTATATGGAAAATTTTGAAAAGAGTAGATAAAGTGAGAAAGATAAGAAATGGGCGAGTTTGTGGAAATTGTTTAACATTTAATTGTTTTAAAAAAAATTATTCATCCGATTTTTCTTTATTTTTTACATTTATCATTACTAATTAATAAATACTATTTCTAAATAATTAATATATTTTAAGAAGTAATTTATTTTTTTTCAACTAATTTTTTGAAAAATAAATATTTATAACTCAACACAATTTTTATATTACACTAAAAAATAATCTGCTGACCAGTAATTCAATCAAATCAATCATATATACTGATAAATTTTGTATTTAAATTAATAACATTTTTATTAAATCAAACTACCTATTTTTTATTTACATTCTCTTTAAATAAATCCAATCAATCATTTACTTTCAACACCTAAAAAAAGTACTTTATTCTCAACAAGAAAAATTTGTCTTAAATTTTTTTATTTTTTCAGTCTTCCTAACCTTAAATCTATGTCTAACAATAAGTTACCACGTTCGAACATAAGTCATTCTTATCAATGGAAAATTAGAGTCACCTCTTCACCGTAGTCTTTTACTAAAAAAAGAAAGAGAACTCTGATACTTAGAAAGTTTATAATTCGTATATAATTTTCAGCCGATAGAATCCCTTGATACTAGAACAAAAGATATGTAAATTAGCGAAATAGAAGTACAAAAATAGTTGATAATCATATTAGGCATATAATTAACATATATAATCATTTTAGATAAATTAGGTTAAAAATAAAAATAAAATAACATACAAGATCATTTTGTTGTAATCTTATTAGACAGAAATGTAAGATTAAGTAAATATTAATAGAATCCAATGTAATTAAAATTAGAAAAATAATAATATAACAAATTTATGACCAACTTTTAAGTAAATGTTAGATTAGCTTAATACAAAATTAAAAAACAATTAAGTACAATGAATCCTATTTATTATTAATAAAAGGAAGTGATTTAAAAACTAAAAACAAAATTAATTGGAAGTATTTTTAATATATAATAAAATTATGAATGTGTATACAAAATATATGTCCAAATATCATTCTTTAAAAACTTATAAAATTAAAATTGTAAGATTATGGAAACATTTATTAGACGAACTATAAAAGAAATAATGTTTAATTTATATATTTTCATGTTTGTTTGAAGTTAAATTTTAGACAAAAAAAATACTATTAATTAATATCATTTACTAAAGAAAAAAAGTATTTAGAGACTAGTTTTTACTTACAAAATAAAATGATTGCTAATTATGACCAAAATAATCATCAAATTAAGTTTTGGTTGCTAAATAATTTAAGTGGCTAAAATCTTAGTAGTTAATTTTATATACTAATTATCTTAACTTAACTGATCACTAAATCTAACTTAATTAGTCACTAAATCAAATCATTACTCTTATTTTATAATTATTTAACAATCAAAATTTAATTTAATAATTATTTTAATCACAATTAATAATTATTTTATTTGGTAACTAAAAAATAAATCTTTAAATAAATTTTTTTATAATGATTCAAACTCGAGTGCTGTTAGTAATATAACAAAACTTATAACCATTATACCAAAAAGAAACTTTTATGTAATATTATAATTATTATTATTTTTATTGTTAATATTACTATTATTTATTATTATTATTTTTATCATTGTAATTATTATTATTATTATTTTATTTTTATTTTCATTATTTTTATTATTATTTTTATTACTGGTACTACTATTATTATAATTTTATTGATAAATAATTTGAGAGTTAATTTATCTATTACTAAATTTGTTGGTATATTAATAGTAAAATTATTTGTAAATAATGATATTTTAATAATTTAATTTTGGTTAATAATTCTGAAAATTCTTGTAATAACGTGGTAGGTGTGATGTTTGATCAAATGCATCCTTCTTACTAACGAAGGGGTATTATGGCTTCATAATTTTCACGGTCTAAAGTCAGCCATTTCTGAAGTCGGCAATTAATTTGCATAATTAGCATTCCGCTAGGGTCCGAATGAATTTAATCTCATGACTGGCCTGAGACAAATTGCTTGAGCTTAAGTTGACTTTGGAGAAAATAAAACAAGGATTAGTCATAAATGCTTATTGGGGCCCATGAAAAAATTGAGGTTTAGAAGGGTACTTATCTCCTGGGTTGCTTTCAGACATGCAATGAATTTGATTGCGTAGGGTTCATTGCATGGCGTCAAATGAAGGAGACCCGTGAAAGCTGATTTAAAACCGTGGGTTGATTCTTCAAGAAAGGAAAATTGAAAAGCAGAACCCTAGTGGGGCTAGAATCAATGCATCTCTTTTTGTTTATGCCCCTTTTAATATACTACAAGTAAATACCACCTTTTCTTTTCTTTTTATGTCTGAATCAAAACCCTGCATATTAGCCGACTATGGCCATTGAAAACAATATAAAGCTTAGTTTAGGCTACTACTTCTTTCTTCTATATTTTTTTTCTTCTTCTTTATTATAGATGAAAGTGGGTGTGAAAAAGTGGGCCCCAACTTAGAGGCTGGTCCACCGGTGGTGAGTCATAATTTGATGAGTTAAACATTGAATTTATTTTACTTTGAAAATTTTATTATGCAGTAATAAAATTTTAAAATATACAACTTATTGATAAAATTTTATGTTTATAAAAAGTTATGGAATATATTAATCAGAATTTATATTTATGTGTTAAATTAGTGTATGAAAAAAAACTGAAAGTGACTATTAAATTTAGTTTTTTTAAGTCTTAATTTATTTAACCATTCATTTGCCTATGTATTTTAAGTTGGACAGTTTTAGTTTTACCCCCAAACATGGTTCAGAAAGTTTAAAAGCTTTTATGAAAACTAAATAAATTATAAATAAAAAAAAAAAGGTTGTCTAAATGCTGCAAGGGAAAAATAATACTGATTGCAACATAAGTGTTGGTCAAGAGAAATAAAAGCAACTTACTTTAAAAATTTGGTAAAAGAACAGTAAAGAGAATTATACAATAAGAATAGAAGAAAGACAATACAGAACAACACAAACGATAATATTAAAGATTAAGGTTGATGGTTACCAGATTCCTAACATCATAAAGTTTAAAAGTTTCAAATTAATCCCAATTAACTTTGATACTGATTTCACTAATCAGTTAATTTGAAGTGTAGAAATCTTAATATACACCATTTTATAGTTGACTGTTAGTTAATTCTTTAATGAGAGAACAATCATTTATTTAAATAAATACAAAAAAATATAATTTATAAAGTTTTATGTCTAATAGTTTAAGATAGATAAAGTTAAAATTGAACTAAGTGGGTAACAGTTTTTGTCGAACATAAGTCAATTCTTCTTGTTTTGTTTTTCTCTTTACCTAAAAACTGTGAGCAAGATAGCTAAAAATTAAGGATGAGAGTCTTTCCGAGTCTTCTACTTCTTATTACCAAACGAGGTCTTCTTTTTTTCATTCTTTTCTTATATTTTTTTATGATATTGTTGTGATATTAATCTTATTGGTTGAATAAAAAATGTTTTAATAAAAATAAAATTTCATTTTTGATAAGATAAAATTTATGTTTAATAAAATTAAAATTTAATTTTTGGTTTAAAATGTAATATTAATATCATGCACAATTAAATTTAAATTTATTATAAAAATGTAAGATAAAATAATTTATTATTTATTTTCCTATTATAATTAATTAGCTAAAAAATATGTACAAAATATTTCATTTGATTCTTTTTGTATTATCTTTTAAAATTTTAATTTAATATTTTTATATTATTTTTTATCTTAATTTTAATCAATTAATAATCACAAATATTTTAAAAAGAGTATTATTTTAGAAATTAAAAATTAAAAAGATTTATTAAGAGAAAGAAATATCAAAAGAGTGTTAATAAAATAAAAGAGTCCACCATATTAAATATAACCTTATATTAGATATATAACCTGAGATAGTTGGTTAATTATGTTAGAATCTTTAGAATGTATATGTTTAAAATGTATAGTGAATTTTCATAACTTTTAAATATCTCCTAATTCAAATATGTCCTGTTATATATAAACATAACTTTTGTTTATTTTTTATTTATACTCTACTTCATTCAATTTTGTATAAAGTATATTTTCTTTAGCTTACACTAGACTTTATCAAATTCCTTGCATCTACTAAAGTTAGACTTCCACTTTGCATCGTTTTAATAGGCTTTTTTTTTTCAAAATTAAATCTTATAAAATTATTTTACGTGTTTCACACCAGTTATCTTGGTTAAACATATGAAATATAATATTATATATATATATATACTTTATAAAAAAAACAGAAGTGTTTGTACCAAGACTAAAGTATTTATAACAAGAATATCATATTAGAATATATCTAATGGTATGAAATCTTATTTATGCCTTTACACTTGTACGGGCAGAAGTGGTTTATCTTAGTCAGAAGCTCGCCGTTTACATTGATATGGGAAAACATAAGGTGTTTTAGGATGGTAAAAAAAATAAAAATCCCTAGATATTCGCCGATAAAATCTATCAAAATATATGTTTTTGATAATTTAAATTTTAGATATTAACTTTTTCCTTATTTGAAATTATACTACTTTTAATTTTAGATCTGACAGAAAAAAGAATAAATTTTAGCTTATATATGTTATATATGAAAAAATGTTTTGTAAAAGTAGCAATGAGTAATTAAACCGGTTGCGGGCTGAAAAGAACACTACCAGTGCCACTGTTGTGTGGTGTAAGGGTTTTATTTGTTTGTTGTCGCCCACTGTTTCTCTTTCTCTTCTCTCTGGTGCTGCGCGGAAAAGAGAGAAGAAACAACAATTCTTCAATCAACACTCTCTAATCTGTGGCACTGAGAAGTGATATGCAGCAGGCTGATCCAACGGTTCTAAGCTTGAGGCCTGGCGGCGGTCGTGGCGGCGGAAGCAGGCTTTTCGCTCTCTCATCCTCCTCCTCCTCTTTCGCTCCCTCCGCCGATCTCCCTCTCACGCGGCCCCATGCGTCTTTCTCTCTCAAGGTCAGATCTCTCACTTCTCCGATTTCTCAAGCACTTTTTGGGATCTCGTTACACTTACCCAACCTTGTTGTTTTTGTTATTACTGTTATTATTTGATGAGTAGGGTTATAGAATTGAAGTTTAGGGTATTGGTGGGAGTTGGTTAAGTTGGAATGTCCTGATTCTTGGTGGGAGCTCTCAGTTATGGGTTCTTGCTGTAAATATGGACAGAGAGCAACGTGTGGGCTTTAGGTGGGTTTTCTTGAGTTTTAGATTGCCCATAAAGGACCCACACACATTCCTACTCGTTTGTCTTTGCTACTAGGGTTTAGTTTTAAGGTTGTTGTTTAGTGAATATTAAGACCAATGGGGTTCCCTCTAACAGGTAATGCCATTGCAGTAAGGAAGTATTCAGAATTTTCATTTGGGTTTCCCTGTTTCACGCAGAAAAACAGTTTGCAGAGCTGCCTCTGCCTACGCAACTTTCGTATAAAAAACGACTGTCTTTGCCTAATGTTGCTTGGCATGTTGGTTCATTGCCTTTGCATTGAGGAAGTTTTGAGATTTTTTTGTAATGTTTGAGACGTATCTTATGCAAGAGAGATGCTTTTCCCCAAACAACGTAGTAAATGAGTCTTTTGTGTTGTTAGTCTATTTGTTTCTAGTGAATGAGTAGTTGAAAAGGGGATGGTTTTGTGTTACGGAATGTCAGGACAAATGTTGTTTCATCAGTGAGTTTCGTGTATGCTGGTTCATTTATAATCATTTTTATCACCATAGTATTGTAAAGGACTTGAACGGAAAATGACTGTGATTACGTGATGTTTGTTGTTGCATTCTATCATATATGAGGTATTTATTGGTTGTAAGGTCGTGGTTTTAGTGTGGACCTTGCTTAGAGATCTGTATCTTGTTTGTTTTTGTTTTATAGACCGGAGATTCACGTTTTGAGGTTCGTGAACGTGTGCAATATACCAGAGATCAGCTTTTACAGCTTCAAGAAGAGGTAATTGTTTGCCCTTGCAATTTAGCTTTAGTTTTATTTCAATAAATGTGTTTCTGAATAAGCAGAGTTTTTATTTTATTTTACAGTTCTTCCTTCTGCTGTCCTTTTCTTTGTTAATATAAGCTTTATCCTGATCACATCTATCTTCTCCTAAATCTAGTGCAGTATCAGCATTCTGTCATGGCTAATTGATCTTTATTATTTTATTTTGTATAGGATTGTGTTTTGGTCCATTAAAAGGCAATTTAAGATTATTACCTAAGCCTCCAAATTTTTCTTTTCATTGTCTTTCTCCCGCTTTGCGCTCCATACTAGAGGAATGTGCTTATGAATATTATGGTTCAGTATTCTTTATTCTTTTGTGACTCATGTAAGCACCTAAACTAATACTTATGTTTTAACTGCTGTCTAATTGTTGAAAATTTTCTATTATAGGGTGTTGACGTCCCTGATGATATTCTGAAAATTAAGCAAGATATAGAAGCCGAACTTTTTGGTGAAAATCAAAGTTGGGGAGGACGTGCTGAAAGCAATGTAACTATCTACTCTCCATTCTTAATTATATTGATAGTTTTGCCAAGAACCAAAAATCATCTTCCATCCCGTTTGGTAAATTGATCAAGAAAGTTGATTTGGGTTGATTTATTTTTTGGTGGAAAACGGACTTGTTTGTATAGTATGAGGACGAGACTTCTCTATAATTAGAATATCATACTGATACTTGTACTACTGATACATTTGTTCTTTTGACTGTTGCGATTAATTATTATCTGTTTTATAAATCTATATGTAATCATTTTTACAATATTTATGTTATGTAAGATTGTGCAGCTTCCTCAACAACTACAAAATCGGTATTCTGAGCCAGATAACCGTGATTGGCGGGGTCGTTCTGGACAACCTCCTGCTAGTCCAGATGAGAGGTCTTGGGAGAACCTCAGAGATAACAGTAGTCAGGGTAATCACCAAGACCATCTTAATTTGCAGTTTGCAAGGACACAAATCTCTTCCACCCAAGGGGTAAGCATTGGAAGAAATAAATCAGTTTACAAGAAAATGCTAAACCACTTCCTTATCTATTTGTTTTCCTCTCAGTAAAAGAACTAAATGGGATGGGATTTTTCCAAAGGACAGATTTCTATACTTACATTTATTGCTACTTGATATATCTCTTATTATCATAAAATTGTTTGCTATGTATTCCCTGATGAAACTGTGGCCAATATTTGCATGATTTTATTTTTGTTTTCTAGTTTTTATCTGTGCCACCCTTGCATGCTATGCATCTTGATCAAATTGGACGTGTAATGCAGTCATCACCGCATAAACAACTAACTTACATGATAGGCTGTTGTCTTAGTAAATAAAATTTTCTTGCTTTTCTTGTCTTTTCTTAATTTGTTGGTTACAATGTAGCTTCATTTGCTTTTATCCATGTATCAATGGCCACTGTAATTTTGTAGTTGTAGTGTGTTTTTTTTAGTTGGCTGCAGACAATGCAAGTCAGTTGAAGAAGCATGTGATAGTAGGATCGAAATGAAAGTTAGTTGGGTTGTTTCATGGAGATCCCAACACCACTTGTAAAAATTACTATTATTAGAAGATATTGTGCTGAGCTGCTATTAAAGAATGGGAATTAGTTTTATTTAGTAATAAATGTATTTTGTATGTTATTCTTTTGATGTCTGACCCTGTCCCCTTAGACTAGTAATTCATGATGATTGAGTTTTGCTGCTGGCCTTATCAGAATTACTTGGTTAATAGATTAAGAGTATTTGTCATATGCTATTACAAGAACTTTTGCTTAATATCATTGTTGTTGTACTGTTTACCTATTAGATTGACATGATGAATTTGTATTATTTTTAATCTGCTGTCTATTTATTCAGGGAGGACCTACTCCTACACTAGCCAAGGCTGAGGTTCCTTGGTCAGCCAGAAGGGGAAGTCTATCTGAAAAGGATCGTGTCTTAAAGACTGTGACAGGGTAAATTTTTGGATTTGTGAATTACAGTTTGGTGCGAGTCCCATTAGCCATGCTACGTGAAAGGATTCAGGGTTGGCATGTATGCTTGAATCTTTAGCTTCTCCAGTATTTGTATCATGTGTAGTAATTGCCCTTGACGCTGCTAGGTTGTAAAATGGCTTCAGCCTTGCACAATTGGAGGGTGTTGACTATTAAATATGAAAGTGAAAAATAAAAAATAAGTCAGTTTTTTTGACAAAAGATTCTACCTTTCCTGTATGGATTAATGAGCTACTTCTGAAGCTCTTTTCAAGCCTTTTTCACATTTTACTGTGTTAATGGTCTTTGGACCTGTGTGGCTTCCGCTATTTATATACAATAATAGGATAGCACCTACTATTTATAAATTTTGAATTGGATGGTTCCTGCTATTTATATGTTTTCTTATTTTATGCAGAATACTGAATAAGTTAACTCCTGAGAAATTTGATGTCCTGAAGGGTCAGTTAATTGATTCTGGCATTACCTCTGCTGACATCTTGAAGGTTGTCACTTTTAAATTGCTGCTGTCAATCTATTTCTGTTCACATTATTGTTCTAAATTTACTCTTTGCTTTGTGAGTGCAGGATGTCATTTCACTTATTTTTGACAAGGCTGTTCTAGAACCAACATTTTGCCCAATGTATGCTCAGCTGTGTTCTGATCTGAATGAAAAACTGCCTCCATTCCCATCTGGAGAACCTGATGGGAAGCAAATCACCTTTAAGAGAGTATTATTGAATAATTGCCAGGAGGCATTTGAAGGTGTGGAACTAAAAAGGATGGCTGTCCCTGAGCAGGAGATGGAGCGTATGGACAAGGAAAGACTGCTCAAGCTTCGGACTCTTGGAAATATCCGTTTAATTGGTGAGCTATTGAAGCAGAAGATGGTTCCTGAAAAGATTGTCCATCACATTGTTCAGGTTTGAAGGGCTTAAGATGTCTACTGTCACTTTGAATGTTAGTGTTGGTTATAAATATCCACTTACTAGTAATGCTTTTTACTTTGAGTAGGAGCTGTTAGGTTCTCCAGACAGCCAGTCTTGTCCTGTTGAGGAAAATGTTGAAGCCATATGTCAGTTTTTCAATACTATTGGCAAGCAGCTTGATGAAAGTCCTAAATCGCGGCGTATAAATGATATTTACTTTAGTCGATTGAAAGAATTGAGCTCAAATCTACAACTTGTACCCCGGCTTAGGTTCATGATTCGGGATGTTTTAGAGTTACGTGCTAATAACTGGGTGCCTAGACGGGAAGAGGTAACTTTTTGAGTTTTTATGTTGTTACTCGGTATCTTTGTGTTAAGTGCCTTGTTATTAAGTTTTAGTGCTGACTCGTGTAGATCAAAGCCAAAACCATTACTGAAATTCATTCAGAGGCAGAAAAGAATCTTGGTTTGCGACCAGGTGCCACTGCAAATATGAGAAATAACCGTGGTGGTGTTCACGGAAATTTCAGCCCTGGGGGCTACCCTATTGCTCGACCTGGTACAGGGGGTTTGATGCCTGGAATGCCAGGGACCAGGAAGATGCCTGGGATGCCTGGATTTGATAATAGCAACTGGGAGATGCCTAAGACTAGATCTATGCCAAGAGGAGACTTCTCGGGTGTCCAAGCTGCTGGATCCAGCAGCCCTTTACTTTCCAAGTCCACAATCCTTAATTCAAAATTGCTACCTCAAGGGAGTAGTGGTGTTATAAGTGGAAAAAATAGTGCCCTAGTACATGGAGCTGCTACACTTTCTGCTCGACCGGCAAACATTGGTTTAGGTCCTGAGACAGCACCTCAGCTCTCTTCACATGATAGAACAGTTGATCCTGTTCCTGTATCCTCTGAGAAGCCACAAGCACCAGCGGGTGGATTGAATACTGATGATCTTCGCCGCAGAACTGTCTCTCTTCTAGAAGAATATTTCAGTGTTCGGCTTTTGGAAGAGGCATTACAGTGTGTGAAGGAATTGAAATCTCCTTCTTATCACCCTGAGGTTGTTAAGGAAGCCATTTTCCTTGCACTCGATAAAAGTCCACCGTGTGTTGAACCTGTAGTCAATCTCATGGAGTATCTATACATTAAGAAGATTCTTACTGCTATAGATATCGAGGCCGGCTGTTTGTTATTCGGTTCTCTGCTGGATGATATTGGCATAGATTTACCTAAAGCACCTAGTAATTTTGGTGTGATAATTGGGAAACTAATTTTGGCTGGGGGATTAGATTTTAAGGTGGCGAGAGAGATTCTTAAGAAGGTGGAAGATGACATGTTCCAGAGAGCAATATTTGACAGTGCGGTAGGGGCCATTAAATCTGTTGCATCCGGACAAGCAGTGTTGGATTTACAAATATCTGATATTAAGGCCTGCCAGAGTCTGCTCAACCGAGTCAAAATGATTCTGTAACTGGACGAACCTGTCTTCCTTTGCTACTTTAAATTACTCTACATCCTCACTTTCTGAGTACAAGATTTTTGTATTAAAGTATGTTATAAAGTGGAGATTTGTCAGGTATTTTTCTCAAGCTGTAAAATTTTATTTTTGATTGAGATTTTTTATATTTTTATTGAGGGAAAAGTCAAACCATAAAGCTACGGATATTATTTTCCGGTTAGCTAATCAGGTGCCAAGATTCTCTGGAGAAGTGTTCCCGTTAGGGGTCAAATTTTATTTTACTGTGTTACAGTAGTTTTGATTTACTTAATTTCGTTGACATAGTGATTGTTTATTTGTCCGTGCATAAATAATCTATATTTGAAGATTTATGTTGCTAGATAATTCATCTTGATCTTGCACTCTGTCGTACTCATTCTGCTGCTTGTTACTCTTGTCTGGAATGATGAGTGGCCCGCCAAAACTGGAACTATAATTACAGTTATTCACATTGTACTCATTGTGCTTGTTAGGCAAAATTACCTCAATATTTTTGGTTTACTTGTGATTTTGATTTCCTGGTAGTTTGAGTGATTTTAATGTGTTACGCGAAAAAATGAGGATATATGGATCTCAATTCTTAATTATTTGATTTTTCTCTTCGTATATCTTTAGGAATTATGTATTTTTGGTCCACATTAATGTAATTTAAAATTAAGATATGTGAAAAATTGTTAATTTCTTAAATTTCAGCTGAAGACCATATGTAAGTACGGACAAATATAGTCGTTGCATCACTTGTACTGTGTTAGCAGGGTTTAAAGGGGAGTTGTAAATTTCAAAATCTATGGTTTTGTGTTGTTTTTCTAAGTCAGTTTTAAATGAAGTATAAAGTACTCTAGGACTGAAATGTTTTTGTAATGTGAAATACTGCTATTTCGGAACCTTTTTGTAAGTGTGATGTTAGACGTCCCAATTGATAAAGTTTTGCAAACAGCGGGTGTTACATGCTGCGTTTTAGTTTTGTTAATTAGGAGTTAATTTATCTTTCAGTCCATATGTAGGTAGGAGTTTATGTGCAACTAGCTAAGTAGTGAGTTCATTGATATTTCTGTAAGAGATTATTTTCTTGGTTTTGGTATGTGTTATTTTTTATGTTTTGTCATTATATTTGTGTTCTTGATAGTGTGATAATCAATATTCTTTAGAGGCGAATTGAGAAGTTTACAATAACTATAATTGAAGAGCATAGAAAATTGATCTTTCCATTGGTTTTTACTACATCTTTAGTTCTCCTTTCAAAAATTCGGGAAAGGTTCTGCAATACTTATAGTAAATATCATTTACAATCACTTCTTACTTAACAAACTCTTTTAACATTCACTTCTCCTTCCCAACTTGGAAAGGGTTTCACTATCGCAACATACTATAACAAGTTTTTATACTATCATTCTAGTTACAAGTATTTTTCTGTTTTAAATTCTTGAGTTTAAGAAACCAAATACTATAACAAGTTTTCACGAAGTCATTTTGGCCTTCACAAACAACAAAGTTTAATAGATACAATATCAATATTGAAAGAGTAGATTACAATGAAGTTTAAAGCTATCGAGGGTCAAAATTGAAATCTAATGACCATATCTAACTTAAGTATATTGTTATATATTTTAGCTATATAATTTATTTTTTTTCAATATGAAAAGTTGTTCAACTAATGAGTAAAATTTTAACCGTTTTAATAATCAACTTCATTCTTATTTTTATTTGTTGAATTAGTGTTTCTATTTTTATATAGATGACTAAGTATCAAATTCTTATTATAATCAAATTTATAAAATATATTATTACATTAGATTTGTCCTTTAATGATGTGAGAACATACGACATAAAACAACATCTTCTATTATGTATAAATTCATTTGTATGATGTAAACATTAACGTGTTTGTTCAGATCTATTATTCTATCGTATTGATTCATCATCAGTCTCTTTTAGTTTGGTGGTAGTGCATCGTCCATTACGACATCAACAAACAAGTGTCTTTAGGCGTCTCTTATTAACATTGATGTGTTAACTGACATGTGGAGTTGAGACTCAACTTTGTGGCTTTTTGCTTCCCAAGCTCTGGTTATTATGGTGGGGGTGGTCTCCACTTGGTAACACGATCATGTCTTTCGTAGTTTCTTGGTGGGTTTCTTCCTCAAGAGAGCGAGATATATGGATTCTTTCTAAAATCTTTTTCTTATCTCTTTGTTCTCTTGCTTTAAGGTGTTAAGCTCCTTTGCATTTTTTTTTTTGTTTCAACTCTGCCATCTCTTTCTAAAGGGACAAGAGTAATGCTATGTGCTATGTCTCAGTTGACTCTGCGTCTACTAATCTTTTGTAGTTGTTTGTCATATTTCTTTTTTATACCATAGATTTTTTTTTTAGCGTTCTCCTAACGCTTAAATTAACTTTGGTAGTTCAGATTGATAAATGCTATAAAAATGTAACATTTATATATCTCATACCAACCTATTTATAAGGTCGTATTGGATTTTCACATGAATAAACTTGGATTCTTAATGAATGGGTGATTAATCTAGTATTAACTTAATGATACAAATGGTTTAGTGTGTTCTTATTAGGGATCAATGTCATTTTTAATTAGTCATTGTGTTAGGTTTTGATATGTACTTGACATTATTTTCGGGGTAGTTCTGACCACATACAAATACATGTACTTAATCTTTGGAACTAATGATGTCGGTACCTCGTGTCGAGGTGATCTAAGTCACCTATGATCTAAATGGCTTGGGCCATATAGAATGCATTTTATAATTTATTAAATATTAGTTTTGGACAAATAATTTTTAGAAAAAACTAAACTTATTTGAGCTAACATTAAATATATATGATAATTTATTAAATGATTTAATATGGGGTAAATACGACAACCCTAATTCGATTTTGATGATGAGCTTTTCTTGTTCGCATTTGTCCTAGTGGGATTATGATGATCTTCTTTAGGTAATCATATTTGTTCGTATTGTGTTCCTCTTGTAAGACTGCGATTTCTTCTCATGGTTCGTTCTTTCCTACAGAATGTCATGGGGTTTTTAATCTCTTGGAGATGCCTTAATGATTAAGATATGAAGCAAACTGAAAACCTTTTGTGACTATTATGCAGAAGCGGACGTTTGCTCAGACTTTGAATAACACTTACAACCCTCAGTTGTAGTTTCCCCCTCATTGCCTTAAAGGATATCTTGTCTCTGTGTGATATCAAAAGAAGCGTATCTAGCAGGACTTAAAGAGTGTAAGAATCACTTGCATGGTAAGATCATGCTTGTCAAAGGAGATAAGCTTGTAATGCAACTGGACGTGTGTAGGAAGCTAAACCATGCTTAGAAATCTCTTGATTTTAGAAAACAATTCCCCTTGGCAAGGGATCCTATGAGTTTTCATTCACCTCTTTAGAAGACACGAGGCGTGTGTTATTGGTCGAATCTTGATATTTTTCTTCAAAAAAATTTTGGGTCTTGCCTAGACTAAGGACTTCATTCTAACAACTATGAAGCTTATTAAGGCGTAATGTTAGGTTAGAATTCATACTCCCTTTTGAAGTATTGGTAACCCCGTGCTCTTTTCTCTATAGCAAAAGGGGTCGGTACCTCTTTTGTGTTAGATGATTGTACTATGAAGAAAATCCTTAGCTTCTACGCTTGGGTGCTTGGTGATGTGGATATGCTCATTTCTTTGTCGCAACAACTTTTTGTGGAGTCTTCAGGTTTTGCCTTTGTGACTGATGTTAAGTATGAACGACTTCCACATTTTTTTTTCTCTTTTTCTAAAGTGATTGGTTGTCTTATCTGCTTGTAGGTGCTACCCTCAAAGTGGTAATTCTTATTAACAAGTGAAGTCTATCTAGTGTTATGTTCCTAAGTCTAACTTAGGGACAAGGGAGAGAAATGTGAAATTGCATATTGAGATTGTTAAATTTGTTAATATTGCTGCTGATAATAACTCTTAATCATCTCCTTATGAAGATGAGATTGTTGCTCCTAATAAGGACTTTGATCAAGAAGATAGTCTAGAAGGGATGTTAAGTCTTTTTAATGACTATCAATAGGTCTCTACGGTTGAGAATGTCGAGCAGATATAACATGTTTATTCTTAAGGGTGACTTGCTTACTTGTATGGTTTTGGTCTTTCAAATTCTTTTTCTATTTGTCTGTTTTGGATAAAAACTTATCTCAGGATAAACATGAAAATGTGAATATTATGGATTCTAATCCTATATTGGTTAATCGTGTGTTGTCGTTCCAAGAATAGATAATAATAGTTCTAAACATGGTGCTTCTAAAGATAATTCCTTACAGAATGTTGGTATGCAGAGTTTGGCTTCTGAGAGGTAGGTGAATATTTTGAAGGAGACTTCTAATTCAGACTCTGATTGTCATGATGATTTGGTCCGATCTATCAGAAGTGGATTTTAAGCCTAAATCAACCTTACAAATTCGGCTTGTAATATAAGATTTGCACCCACTTATACATCTCTAGTCGATGGCGGATCTCCAACACATCCCCCTCATGCCCAAACTCCTTAACTCAAGCGTGAAACTAATAAGTAATGGTGGTCCAATAGCGGGTGGCCCGATAGACCCAACAACCTTGCTAGGATAGACTCTGATACCATATCAGAAGTGAACTTTAAGCCTAACTCAATCTTACAAAATCGACTTGTAACGTAATGTTTGCACCTCCTTCTATATCTTTAATCAATGGGGGATCTCTAACACGATCATCCCGTAAGCCTGGTAGATCACCTAAAAATGTTTTTGTAACTGTTGGAAAAACCACTAAAATAGTTTCTCATGGTTTTGTTGGTATTAAGCTTGATGCCACAATGACTACTAGTTTTGAAGTCCAGGGATTTCATTTTAGTTCTTATAGTTTGCACTTAACTATTGTTTGTTCATGCTTTGTGGGCTACAACTGGATGCTAGAAGGGTGCATGTTACTCAAGCTCTCTCTTCTAAGTTTAAGGAGTGTAAGTTGGTTTCTAAGTAATGAACCGATCAAGTAGAGTAGGAGTTCCTTAATGATTTAGATGAGTTAGAAGGGTATGTTCATATTCCTAGAAAATCTGGAAGACCAAGAAATAGTACTTTCAAGTTTGCTAAAAATCTATTAAAGTGGGTAATAGAAAAATAAATGATAGATGGGTTCATCTTAAAGGAAAGACCTCTTGGTATTCTTATGTTGCTTTTCCTTAATTTTGTTTATTTGTTTTTTCATATTATTCTTATGGATTAGTTTGATACTTTTCTTTCTTAATTTCTTTTCATAGATTTAGTCTACTGTCGTGGTCTTATTTATTTATTTATTTTAATAAATTTTATGCCTTGGATGAACCTTAATAAAAAAATTAGCATTAAATGTAATATATAATATTAATTATAATTCATAAATTTAATAAATATATTACATAATAGTATTTAATTTACATTAATATAACCTTAATTATATATTAATTTTCTAAGTAATCTTATTTAATTTTTCAAATACTATAATTAATGACATTAAATATAAACATTAAATACAATTTATAGTAGTATTAATTATATAAGCTATATTTAATAATTTAATAAATAATATTTTTAATGTGAATAATACGTTGGCAACATTAAATACATACATATATCAAATTCTTTCATATTACAAATTTCAATTTTCTTTAAATAATATAATTTGTACATTAATCTTTATATAATTTTATATAACTTTTTGAGTATATGTTCGATAATAAATATATTATTAGTTCTTACTAAATATATTTATAATATAATAAATTAATTTTAAATTTAAATAGTACCACTAAATACATAGATATATTAAATTCTTTCATATTACAAATTCAAATTATTTTTTAAAATAATATAATTTGTATAATCATTTTCACATAATCATATACCTTTTTATTTTAGTATTTTGGTAAGTTAGATAATAATTATATTATTAATCAGTAATATATTTATAACATACATTTAAACATTCATAAAATTATTTCTTAATATTGATTGTTTATTACAATGGATGACCGAAACAAATTAATTGTTTTGTTCCAATCCTCTCGTTATTAACAGCATTATGCAAACTATCGGAACATTACAGGTCAATCTTGTCTGTTAAATGTTTTATTATATTTATGAAACGAATTAAAACAAAAATTAGGAAAAAAAATATTCTATAAATATTTATGATATCTTCTTGAGATCAAATCCTCATCAAAAGAAAAATAAATATCTCACATATAAACAAAAATAATCAAAATAAATTTAATCATGATAAATATTTTTTATTTATTTATACTAGATGTAAATTTTCAAACAGTTACGTGTAAAAACAGAAAATGGGTTACATTAAATATAATCAATGTGCATTTAATTAATATTTAATGTTGGGCTCGTGTATATTAAAAACTTTATTGTATAAATATTTGATATATTTTCTTAATATTTGGGTGACTTAAAAATGAAGGATTAATTTGAACAAATTCGAAGAGGAAGTGAATAAAAAAAATAACTTGTTTAGTTTACTGAAAAATAATGAATTTAAGTACAAAATGTATAATTGTAAGTGATGATTTGCTTAGACAAAAATGATAGATTATTTTTTAATATAATATCAAAATTATTTTTAGATGTATTTTTTTAAATATAAACAATTTTTATTGACAAAACATTAATTAAATCAATGAAAATAAATTATTTCATAAAATTATTAGTAATTTAAAAGTATTTTTTTTGTTAATTTCCAATAATAATTTTAAAAATTAAAAAAATCAATAAATAAAATTATTTTATAAAACCAAATGTTAGGTAAGAGGATAAATTAATAGTTTAACTAGCAATACCAAACCTATCATTTTCTTTTTCATCCCAAACTCTATTTTTATTTAACTTTTTTCCTAAAATTCATATTATTCACTAGAAAAAAATTTCATAAATTATCTGAAAATATTGTTCATAAAAAATCTCAAAAGTATAATATGTTATCTTTAAAGAAAGTTTTATTTATATATACAAATTCTCATAAATAATTTCAAATCAATTCTTCAAATAATCACAATAAAATAAATGAAATTTATTTATATTTTAATTCAATAAAACATTGGATATGAGTAAAGTCCACATCGATTAACTATTTCGCTTCCACTTTCTTTCATATATATAATTAACAGAGATCTAAAATAAAAATAAAATATAAGTTACTCTTATATAAGATATTAACATCACTTTCAGTTAAGACCTTGAAGCATGAATATACAGACATTATTTTTTATATATATTAGTTAACTTTTTTATTATTTAAGATAAGACTAAATTCATAGTTAGAATAAACACCATATTTAAGATAAAACTTAAACTTACTCTTATATAAACACTATATTTAAGGTAAAACTTAAACTTACCTCTAGATAAACACGATATAGTCTCTATACATGGTAGTTCAATTTAATACATTCTTTATTGCTCATAAATATCTTTTATTAAAGTCATATAGTAATTTTTTAATTCCATATCTATAAAAGGAGATGCAGGCTTCCCTGTCCTTCACGGTATACGCAGTTCATCTAAACACATCTTTGACGAATTGCATTGTGACGCAGAAAACATGTCTTCATCAAACATCCCCGATGTGGTGCTCAAACTCTCTTCCAACCATCACAAAATGCCTCTCATAGGGTTTGGCACTGCTTCAATGTCTTCCCCCAGTGACACCAAAGAGGCAGTGTTAGAAGCTATCAAAGTAGGTTATAGACACTTCGATACTGCTTCAGTATATGGCTCTGAGCAACCCCTCGGAGAAGCCATTGCTGAAGCACTTCAACTTGGCCT
>Ga0099825_1001314_pt1 | contig 31290 bp, 9 predicted proteins | sample SiratroredBW_FD_76838 | JGI IMG/M metagenome (GOLD analysis project Ga0099825, IMG submission 76838) | Root nodule microbial communities of legume samples collected from California, USA - Siratro red BW | ecosystem: Host-associated > Plants > Roots > Nodule | place: USA: California | collected...
GACAGCCCCCCAAATTCCAAATCAACTATTCTAATCATCAATATCACCTACTAATTGCTAATAAACATCACAAATTGGTTACCTAATGCTTCTATGAAGGATTAATTGAAAGATTTTGAATAAGGAACGGAAGGATTTTCGGTCTGCTGGGTTGAGAACCGGATGAGGTCGTCCGATTTGTATTTTTTTTTTAAAATGAGAACCGGATGCACCCCCATCCGGTTCACAATTTCAAAAAACTGTAAACCGGATGGCCTGGTCATCCGGTTGTCTATTTTGACAACCGGATGACCAGACCATCCGATTTATAGTTTTTTGAAATTGTGAACCGGATGAGGGGTACATCCGGTTCTTATTTTCAAAAAATGTAAACCGGATGGTTTGGTCATCCAGTTGGAAAGGAGATGAGTTTTATTAAAATAGGAGTATTTATGTAATTTCGTGAAGGGTAACTAATAAAAAAATTATATAGGGGTGCAGAAAGAGGGTATGGGGGTGGAGGAAGAATTTGTCCACTTTTAATTTGTTCTCAAAAAACAGAACAGTAAGTTTTTTTTTTTTTTTTGATTGAAGCAACTACGAAAAGAATATTCGTGATGAAATATAAAACTTTCTACATCACTACAATTCAGCATCATGTTTCAGTGTCGATTTAGTTATAAATTCTTTCTTTGGCTTCTGGAATTAAAGTTACAATCATTTGGAGATATGAATATATTGTTTCATAATAGTTATTTTCAAACATTTTCAGGCACGCATTTCACCTTAGAAAATGATTTAAAAGGAGAGAATAGCTCAGCTTTTACAAGCAGACTGACCAAGGACCCGAAGAGACTATAATTCAACACTCATTTGTAAAGCCTGTAAAAAGCTACAGTATATATATATACAAATTACAGAAGGGAGTGAATGCAAAACAAATCAAATTCAAAAGTGGGATGCTCTATTCTTGTTCCTACCCTTTTGATTGGCGTCGAATATTATCACCGCCAAAACTGTACCAAGTATTCACTCTGTTAAAACATGTTCTCTAGCCCTTTCTCTATGGTCTCTTAACACAAAAAACTTGACCATGTTAACAACTAAACATCATATACAGGGAGACGCTCAGCAATAGAGTCACGGCAAATCGGGCACTTCTTACATTTCTCTGAGCAAGTGCTGCAATACATGGAAATCAATCATAAGGCCAAAACTATTTTGACCAAAAAAATAATAGATAAAAGAACTATAATGTAATGATGCATTAAGTGGTCTCATTGACCATCACATATTTGATCTCACCTGCATAGGACGCGATGCCTACATGGGAGCAATACAACGTTAATCTCTCCCTCAAAACAAATTCTGCATAACACTTTCTCCTGTTGTACACAAGATATGAACATAAAATTGGTCAAATGAAACTTCAATCAATCTAACTATGCCAGTAATGACAGCTATCAGAAACTTCTTTTAAACCAGTTGAAAGGACTGTAACCCATATTAGCTACCATATTGGTGAGACTAACACAACCACATAATAGCTGCTCCACTTTTATGACATAGCAATGACAATATATTGGATTATTATGATCACAGGCTATTCATAGTTCCACTGTATTCAATGGACTAACAGACATTGATTTACAACATCAGAAGTCAGAACAGGGTCCACGCATAAACAATATTCTAACCAAACGATACCCCCATTTATCATTGCCCTTGTGGATGGCCTCTACACACATAATATAAGGAACTTTGGAAAATACACAGCATAAGCGCATGACTAACTATATTACTCATTTAAGGTTAGTAGTTTTACATTTTGAAGTCTTTCATACTCCTGTTGGCTGAATTTTGTAATTTCAGTCTGTTCACCAAGAGCTGCCTGGAGTCTCCAAACCTGTCATTCGAGAACTATAAGCATCGAAATAAAGGAAATCAGAGTTACTGACTTATTGAGAATTTCTGTGCCTAATACTGAACAATGGACATAAGGAAGTAAGACCTAAGCAGATTATTTCAATCATTCTACACAAAAGGTCATATTCGTCTATAAACGTAGACCTGAATATACTCCACTATAAATTTATATCTATAGAATTGTCATCACCTCCTCAGCAAGTTCCTTTCTTGGCATTTTCTTAACAATCTCAGGAGGATAACCACAAAAAGTATTATACCTGTTTCAGTATGAAGACAAATGTACAAAGATCATCAGAAACAACTACAATATGAACATATGGCAATAAAATTGAAAATAGCTTCACGTATCTTAAATCACGAGAAGAGGTAAAAAGGATGTCTTCATATAGTACTTGTATTGTAAACAAGCTCTAATGTCAAACAGAAAAAGAATAAGAAAAAACAGAAACCTACTATTTTGGTACTTAAAAATAAAATATCAGCTCAACTTGATTCCCTTATGTTAATTGAATTACTTGAGCACTTAATTGATTAATTTCTTAAAATTTGGTCTTTCCATTAGAATTCCATACACTATGAAAATGAATGGCAGAACTTAAAAAAATGAAATAAAACAAGAACAAACTCTGACCAATGAAAGAATACTCCAATGGAAATAGAGAAAATGGGTATGAGCGTATCTTTGAAAGAACAAAATGGCACCTTTCTGAAAATTAAACATTCACAAGCAAGCCACATGTATTGCCAAGAGACATTGCAGGGAATATGTATGAGACTGCATATAACATTCTTTGATGGTATAGACCAGGGTTGTATAAAATGAATGATGCTTACCCAGATGCTCCTTCATGGTATATTCGTGCTTGTTCTTCTCGACTCCCTTCGTCAATTGACCACCAACCTAATAATCTGTTTGCATCAATTGTCAGAATTTAGATGCAGTGCCACTGCAGTACACGAAAATGGTAATTTAACAAGCTCACAGTTTCCCTTTTAAAAAACTTTGACACCAAATTAGATTTCTTATCTCCGACCAAAATAGTGGTAAAAATAATGGTAAGTATTCAGATTACTTAGTTGAGGTTTGAGATATTATGCTCAGTTTGTGCACTCAACCAACCAGAGCATCTTTGTGAAATATTTGACCCCAATATAATATTGGATTTGCATCTAATAGTGGCAAAAATAATAACAGATGAAAGGCATACATTCAATCTGTGAACCAAACCAATAAGAAGATCTAGTTGGTTTGCAAATTCCACATGAAATGTCCCAAATTAAGAAGTGTAGAACAATTTGTTGCTTCTATTGGTTCAGTGCATGCAATATTGTATCTAACTATTAGAGTAGTTTTACTCTATCTATATTTTTTACTGTTTCTATTATGTCCAGCAGTAGTATAGCTTTATCGTTTTATTGTTTTGTTATAACAGATGGTTCACAGCTGTTCTTATCTTGTGACAGCTGTACTTAACTAATTTTCTGTTACCACTTTGCACAACCCTGGACTCAAGGTGCTTAAAGAATCACTCTATCTTTGAATTTCGTATTCTTAACATATAAATAAGCTTCTTTGATCCAAATTTAACTGAAAATAGCTCATGAATAGAACGTGGTAATCAAGGATTTGTTTAATTTGAGAAAAAGCAGGGGAGTAAGGAATCACATGTCATAAGTTGATTGTTAAAATTAGTTATAAATTGGAAAAGAGCTCAGAATTAAGTGATAACAGACTAAGCTCAGTGGAACAGATGACAAAAATGAAATCAGACCAAACAACAAAGTTTTAATCTAAAGTTTCCCTAACAATAATAGCAACAAAGAAAATCAATTACCTGGAACCATGATGCAAGAACCCCAAGCAATCATGAACTCTTGAAGAAAATCTAAAATAAATTCCTCCACCAGCTCCACTTCGTAGAAGAAGCACAAGTTTCTCCACTAATTTAGATGCAGATAACAGTACTCCAGCTCCTTGAAGTAGGAAAAGGGGAGAGAAAAGAACTGGAAGTGGTATATTTACAGCAGAAGCAGGTGTTCCCTGAAATGGAAAACAGCTCAGAGCTCCGAAAATCATATTCCTAAGGCTGACCTAGCACACAATTCAGTATCATATACCTCTAGATGCATACAGAGAAGAACCTGGAATACAATAATTGGTACTTTCATGAAATGCCCCCCTATGTCTTGCAGACTACAGATTCTCCCCTGGTGTTGATTTTCATCAGTAGAAACCACTAAACCACTGTTCCAGTCAAGATATCTAATAGTAGTCGACGATGAACTACTGGCTTCTCTTGAGTTTCTATGAATTACAGGATTGGACCACTTTGTACATACAAGGAAAGAAAAGCATTCGGCAATTCTGCAAAACAACAGATCATAAAACCTTATACAAAACATTCACAGCAGCTTTCTAACAAACACAAACTTAAAATACATTTGTTAGCACTCAAGACAAAGAAACTTACGCGAAATTAATAAACAGGTCCCACCAGCCCAGAGCACCTACATCACCTATTAGACAAGAAAAATGAAGGCAAAATATTTATTTGTATAACTAGAGTCTATATCGCCAGGGAAAGTATTGAAGAAGAATATAACAAAACATACTGTGTAATACAGCAGAATAAGACAAAACATTGTTATCATGAGATGAAAAAAAATAATTGTGACAGAATTTATAAAGAATAAGTGAAAGGGGGCCAGCAAATATCAACCTTTAGAGGGAAAATAGTTACCGCTCAGTTTTAGGAGTGTGAAGACTGTAGCAGCAATAAAGAACACCATAGAAATTGCAACCCAAAAGTGCTACCAAAACAATAACAAAAGTGTAACAAGGCTTTAGTAATTTCAAGTTATAAAATACTTTAATGATAAAAAGAAACAATTAAAGATCATACTTGGAAGTGACATAACAAACATTACAAGATTTCTACTTGACTCAAGCATAAATTGCAATGAAAATATTTCCTAATTTTAGTATCCCTTAACTATTTGGTGCATGTCGCAATTAGATTACTCCACTGAATTTTTGTGGCATGACAAAGATATCCTCACAAGTAAACTAAAGCATAACAAAACCCTTTCTGTTGAACAAGTTTAGAGTGCTAAAAAGTAGGATAACTGCAACAATTTATAACACTCAACTACAAATAAGAAGTTTTTCAAAAAGGCAATAGCAGTTTCTCCACAGCACAATAAAATCAAATATTAATAGGGAAGAGCATGAATACGGGGATAATCGTGATGGAATTGATGCTAAATTCACCTCAATTTCACTCTTCAGACAATAATTTGAAAACCCACAACTTTCACACATTGTTTCCTGAATCCTTTCCTGATGCATTTTTACTGTGAAATGCATACTTAGATAAATCAGAAATACTGTCACTTTCCCCCATATAAATTATCACATAGTCAACGACAAAACTGTTGAAAGCTTAAGCAGCATTAAGTAGGAAACTCTTTGCTTCCTATTTTTTTAAAACTATTTTTTCTGTTTTTTTATAAAAAAATTGTTTAGCAAGAGTTGAAAATTATTTAAAGAAAAAAAAGCTTTTCAGTTTTTTAAATAAAAAAAAATATATTTTCAAGTTTATTAGTTCTCTACTTTCAGTTATCTGTTTCTCGTGTTCTTCCCTGCACTGTTCCCTCTTCTTCCCCCACTTCTACTGTATAAAAAGTTTTTAACCGTTTTAAACAAAAAAAATAAAAACAGCAAACACAACTTAAGATTCCTTTGATTAGTATATTTTTTTTATTAGTTAGTTATATCAGAGAACCCAACAAAGCACATGAAAAATATACTGATATTTTGGTCATTCAGAAGAAGAAAACACTGCAGCTTATGTCTATTTTTTCTACAAAAAATTGATACAAATCCTTACAGGAAGAGTTTCCCATATTGCCTCGTCACTCATGTTTTCTTCATCCCCTGGCATTAGAGCCTTACACATCCTGCACATAAAATACAACATAGTTGGTTACAAATGATAGATGAATAATTGATGAATATGAGACCCCACAGTGAACGAATCATGCTGAAGGGGTTCCAATTAATCTCTCCTGAACAAGCATACCACATCATAGCAAACCCAAATGTGCACATCAATAATTAAGATTTAAAAATTCCAAAGAAGTAAAATAAGATAAAGAAATTCACTTAAGTAACTAGTCTACCAGATGTAAAGAATTAAGAAAATTACTCATGTAACCATTGATTAGTCTAACATCAGAGAACGACCCAAAAAGAAACTATGGTCTATTGGAGCTATCCTAAATAAGTTACCTGAAATTGTCGATGAGAATAATGATTTCAAATGTTAGTAAGGGAAGAAACACTATCTTTAGATCAACCGCTGCATAGCCAAGACCTGTGCAAGAACAAGTACATTAGTATAATTGGAGATTTTGCATAAATGTCACCACATAAATTTAAGTCCTCTATTGCAACAAAATTCTTTCATTTACAGACGGTGAAATGCCCACATTCTTATAGTTGGAACTTGTGAGCTCCGAGCTAACTGTATGAACAAATTGTAACTGAAATACATATTTATTGAATAGATGAAAATAATTGAAAATTCTAGTTACCCAACAGTGAAAGCATACCATATAAGCTCTCAAGATATATACAAAGGAGCAATTCAAATGCAACAAGCAATGGCGTTGCAACGACGGCATGACATGGTGCCCACTGTCACAATATAAAAATTCAGTATCGTATTTACTCATGTTAACATTGTCGTGGAAAAAATAAACAATTACAATAGTAGACAAGAAAAGGAAAACAAGGAGCGCCTTAATTTGAGTTTATATGTTGATAGCAAAAGAATAATACACATTTTCATGGTTTCAAAGTCTAATGGCTCAATACTCAACCATTATGACTAAACTAAAACTGAAAGTAGAAACTGACTTAAATTTCAGTTAAAAATGACGATGACATACATTTCGATTACGTGGAGCAGATGGTGCAGGTAATGAAAACCTTCCTCGAGCCACAACACCATGGAATATCCAAAGAGGTAAGAAGATTACCCTGTATATTAAAGGTGAATCAGTCATCAACAGTCACCATATTCTCAGAACCTTATATACACCACATCTTTCCTCACATCTTTACAATCATAAAATTTCCATATTAATAAACTTCCCAGCACACCATGGCATACATTTCAGGACACCTTAACCATTTTTATTCATTTATTTATATTTTTGCTAAAAAATGTCATGAGTTTTAATGGACTTGCACCAAACCCACAAGATAATATGTTCTTACACTGCATTTAATAATTTTGGTATTACACATTAATCATTTTAATTGAATTCCATAATACCTTCCAGATATTTTTAATTTTTTGAAGCACAACATAACCCCATGATATGAAGCCACTTTACATTTCACCACCTATGGAGTCTTTCTAAAGACTCAACCTAAAGGTGGGCACCACGTTCATTTGCCAGGCACTAATTTTGGCAGCTTACTGACTAACACGCAGGCATCATTCCAAGTCCAATTGAAGCAGAAGCTTGCACACTCCCTGATTATCTTGGTCTACCAATTTCACAGTACTGAAGTGTACTTATTTTCAGTCTAGGCCATTACTTTAGTTCACAATCATCTTCACCCCAATTTCCAATTTCCACTATACCTGTTCAAACACATTCTACACCAAAAAATAGATGGAGAAAGGAAACAAACAACACTGCCAATAACCCCCAAGCACCACCTTTCAGGTAGCAATTCAGAAACGGGTTCCACAGCGCTAATTCTTAGCATAACTCTTGCAAACACATTCAATAATTAAAAAAAAAAAATAGAAAAAAACTTCACAATATAGAACTTCCTCCCATGTGAAAAACCACCAACATTATCACTTTGTAATCAGCACATGTTTCCAGAAATAGAAACACATTTTAAAAAAAAAAGAAAATCAGTTAATAGTAACACCACCACCCTGTATTCTTACCAAAAAATTCAAACATGCAAATTTTAGGTCGATCATCTGAAGGCAAAACCACAATTCAATAATGATTAGCTCCAAACAAACAAACAAGGCATTGCATGAGGGCCCAAACCCCAAATCTCCAAAGGAATAATGATAATTATAACAGTAATCATAATAACGATAATAATAATAATAATAATAATAATAATAATAATAATAATAATAACAATAACAGTAATCATAACATTAATAACAAATAAGAATAATAACAAATAATAATAATAATAAGTGGGAAAATTGAAATTGAAAAGAGAATTGAAAGGGTAGAAGGGAATTGAGGAGTGAGGGGAGAAAAACCAACCACCAAGAACAAGAGAGATTGTGATCGAGCTTGAGAACGAGGAAGAGAGTGAAGCACAACAGGAAGGTGTGCGCAGCCAGGGCCTGTGCTGAGTTCAACACCCTGCGCCAGCTCATCTTCCCAAACTCCTTCCCTTTCCTTTCTGATCGATTGATATCTTAAACCAAATCCCAATCCCAATCCCAAAACCAACAAAAAAACAACCAAACCTCACAGATTTTAAGCAAGCACTCGGTGGACCCAACAACCCAACTAGAAAAGAAAGAAAAGCCCTAGCTTTGTTTGCGATGAAAGGAATTTTGTGAGTGAGTGAGGCACAGTGTAGTAGTAGGTTCAATTTCTAATGGAAGATGAAAACGAAACACCAAGCCTTCATTTGGGTCACAATTACAAGAGCCACCATCTCAAAGAGGAAAGCAAGTTTTCATCTTTGATTCAATATACTGAATTCATATAACCTTTTTCTTTAATATCTCCACACGTTATTCTATATATAATATATTTTTTACTCTAAGTTTAATTTCATGGGAACTGGTGCAGTCAACTACATAGGAAAAATACCGCTTTTAATTTTAAAACCATTTAATAGTAATGTTATAATAATATTTACCTTATTTAAATAAATTCCAAAATAAATTGTCATTAATATTATGATGACTTTAACCATATAAAAGCAAAATCCACTTACTCTCTCTATTCATTCGGTTCGTTCTTTTCATTTCGCCGCTTCTTTTCTTCTGATATTTTTGGAGACTATCAGATTTTTTTCATTATACTCTCTTTAGTATTAGTTTTTTTAAAATTATGTTAAATAAAGTATGAGAGATATTTTGTATATAAACATGAAAATGGAAGCTAAAATATGATGCGAATGTGAAGTAATGAGTGTTCTGAGTCCGCAAGCACACGCTAAGTAAAGTATATTATTATTATTATTATTATTATTATAAGAAGTGTTTAGGTTTTGTTCCACCCTTGTAATTTTCAATAATTACGACCTAAAAGACAAAAACAGCTTCTATTCTATCCATCCAAAGCATGATAAAAGATTATATCTGATAGAGTGGTTGGCAATGCAATGGAAGAGGTCAAATGAGACAAAAATCCATGATATCAACAATGTCACGATTTCATATGACCCACAAGATTCCCTACAAATTTTGGTCTTTTTTTAATTTTTCTTAATTAATCCATTCAAAATCATTGCTAAGATACTATCATTGTCATAAAAAACAATAAAAGTATCCAAATTTGCTCATGACTGAATGAGAAATTAATAGAAATTTGTTCACTCTGTTTCAAATAGGTTTAGTTTTTAATTTTGTATACTGTACGCTCTTTTAATTTAAAAATATCTATTTTCTAGAAAGTGTATTTTTATTCTTTTATGGCTTCTCTCTTTCGTAAATATAATAAAATTGTTATATAATTACTTTATAACAAGTTTTATTGTAGTTACTTTACACATAACATATGGCTGATAGGTTTTTATTTTATATTATGTGGAGGTCTTACCATTGGGAATGGGGTATAAAACGCCCTTTGACAAGGGTCATTTATAGGATTTATTATAAAATTCTAGGAATAGATCACAAATATAAAACCTTAAGATTTTTTTTGATAGATGAAATAAGTACAAATTTTTAAAAGATTGAGTTATGAAGGAAGTAATAAGAAACATTAATGAAGAATGAATATTAGAATTTCTAATAAAAGAATAAAAAAATTAATACTCAAATTAGAAAAATAATTTGAGAGTTGGATGGGAGAAATAGTCAATAATCTTTTAATTAATAAAAGTAAAACAAAAAATAGTTAGAGAATAAAAATTCTTTTGTCAAAGAATCTCTTACTTAACAACATTATTTTTAGCACAAAAACAAAAAAATAATGATTAATATAGCTTCTACATAAAAAGAGGAGTTCAACATGATTTTTGAAACTGCAGCCTGCACACGAGAATCAGACAAAATCACCTCCTGCAATCTCAGCTCCAATATCAGACAAAATCACCTCCTGCAATCTCAGCTCCAGGATCAGACAAAATCACCTAAGAAGGAGAGTCATTTTAGTTAAATTCACATCTTCAAAACATATGTATGTATTATAGAGATGAACTAATAAAAAATGTCACTAATAATCTCCTAGCAATAACTAAATAAGAAGAATATTTCAAATATAGAGAAAAAAATAATCCACCAATTAAGACATCTATGCATAAATAATAATCTTACAAAAGTTTTGAATAAGAAAGAATATTAAAAGTTTGTTAGTCATTTTGATCTTTTGTACTAATTTTTATCTATAGGAAAAATCTCATTAAGGAAGGAACAAAAAATTTTAGAATGTGTTTTTGGAGTTATGTCTTGTAAAATATTATCTCAATTTCTTATAAAACTTCTCAATATTGATACGATTGTGCCAGTAATGATAAAATCAATGGTCCAAATATTTTTGTTGTTATGATTACAAAAAGCAACATAAGATAAAAATTAAAGGTGAAAAAGTTTAATAATGCTTTAATCATTAAGAAAAAAAAATTAAGGAATAGTTAAAGAATAATAATTACACAACAACTTAGTAGTGAGTCACTATTTCTGGTAGGAAAACAGAAAAACAAACAATAATGTAACTGTGTGATCAGACTTTTCAAGTTCCAACCTCAACAAAAGGATCAGGGCAAAGAGATCAAAAGGAAAACATATGTATTATTGAGATGGACAAATAAAAAATGTCTGTAATAATCTGCTAACAGTAATTAAATAAGAAGAATATTTAAAAAATAAGAAAATAAAATTCATCAATAATATTAAGACATTTATGAATAAATAATAATCTTACAAAAGTTGAATAAGAAAGAATATTAAAGGTTTATTAGTCATTTTGACCTTTTGTATGAGTTTCTATCTGCATATATGGAAAAACTCATTTGGAAGAAGGGACAAAAAGTTTCACAATGTGCTTCCGGAGTTATATGTCTCATAAAATCTTATCTCATAAATAAATGTTTTAAAGTTTGATTTCATCTCTAGTAAGACTTCTCAATATTATGATTGTGCTAGTAATGACAAAACCAGTGGTCCAAATATGTTTTTGTTGTGATTGCAAAAAGCAATAAAAGATAAAAAATAATGGTGAAAATGTTCAATAATACTTTATTTAATAAGAAAAAAAAAATAAAGAATAGTTAACAACAACTTAATAATGAGTCATTATTTCTAGTAGAAAAACAAAAAATAATACAACTTTAAAAAAGGAGTTTGATCATCTTTTCAAGTTCCAACTTCAACAAAAGGATTAGGTAAAGTCAGATCAGAAGGAAAGTCATCTCTATTAAATTCATCTCTTCAAAACATATATGTATTTTAGAGTGTGCCTTTAGAATTATATCTTTTGGTTATATCTCTTGTAAAATGTTATCTCTGTAATAAAAGTTTGTAATATTGCTTCAATCTCTTGTAAGAATTTTCAATATTGGTATGATTGTGTCAATAAAGACAACATCAGTGCTCCAAATATTTTTTTTATTGTGATTGCAAAAAACAACACAAGATAAAAATTAATGGTGAAAAGGTTTAATAATGCTTTAATCAATAAAAAAATAAAGAATAGTTAGAGAATAATAATTACACAACAACTTAGTAAGAGTAATTATTTCTGATAGAAAAACAAAGAATAATGCAACTTTAAAAAAGGAGTGTGATCAGACTTTTAAAATTTCAACCTCAACAAAAAGATCACGGAAAAGCTAGATCAGAAGGAAAATATATATGTATTATTAAGATGGACCAATAAAAAATGTTAGTAATAATTTCCTAACAGTAATTAAATAAGAAGAATATTTCAAAAATAAGAAAAAAAAATCCACCAACAATATTAAGACATCTATGAATAAATAATAATCTTACAAAAGTTTTGAATAAGAAAGAATATTAAAGATTTGTTAGTCATTTTGAGCTTTTGTATGAGTTTCTATCTATATATATTGGAAAACGTCATTTGAAGGGAGGGACAACAAGGTTTCAGAGTGTGCTTTTGCAGTTATATGTCTTATAAAATGTTATCTCACACATAAAAATTTTCAAGTTTGCTTCAATCTCTTGTAAGTAAAAATTCTCAATATTAGGATTGTGCCACTGATGACAAAATTAGTGGTCCAAATATATTTTTGTTGTGATTGCAAAATGAAACATAAGATAAAAATTAATGGTGAAAAGGATTAATAATACTTTAATCAATAAGAAAAAAAATAAAGAATAGTTAGCAACAACTTAGTAATGAATCATTATTTTTAGTAGAAAACAAAAAATAATGCAACTTTAAAAAAGGAGTGTGATCAAACTTTTCAAGTTTCAACCTCAACAAAAGGATCAGAGCAAAGCCAGATCAAAAGGAGAGACATATATGTATTATTGAGATGGACCAATAAAAAATGTCAGAAATAATCTTAATTAAATAAGAAGGATATTTAAAAAAAAAACCACCAACAATATTAAGACATCTATGAATAAATAATAAACTTACAAAAGTTTTGAATAAGAAAGAATATTAAAGCTTTGTTAGTAATTTTTTGACCTTTTGTAGGAGTTTCTATCTATATATAGAGAAAACCTCATTTGGAGGGAAGGATAAAAAGTTTCAAAGTGTGCTTTTGGAGTTATATGTCTTATAAAATGTTATCTCAGAAATAAAAGTTTTCAAGTTCTCTTCAAACTCTTGTAAGACTTCTCAATATTAGGATTGTGCCAGCAATGACAAAATTAATGGGCCAAATATATTTTTGTTGTGATTGCAAAAAACTTTAATGGTGAAAAGGTTTAATAATACTTTAATCAGTAAGAAAAAAAAATTAAAAATAGTTAACAACAACTTAGTAATGAGTCATTATTTCTAGTTGAAAAATAAAAAATAATACAACTTTAAAAAAGGAGTTTGATCAGACTTTTCATGTTCCAACCTCAACAAAAGCCAGATCAGAAGGAAAATCATCTCTGTTAAATCCATCTCTTCAAAACATATATGTATTTTAGAGTGTGCCTTTGAAGTTATATCTCTTGCTTATATCTCTTGTAAAGTGTTATCTCAAAAATAAAAGTTTTTAAGTTTCCTTTAATCTCTTGTAAACTTTCCAATATTGATATGATTGTGCCAATAATGACAAAATCAGTGGTCTAAATATTTTTTTTGTTGTGATTGTAAAAGACAACACAAGATAAAAATTAATAGTGAAAAAATTCAATAATGCTTTAATCAATAAAAAAAATTAAATAATAGTAAGAGAATAACAATTCTTCTTTCATATAGACTGGTACTTAGCAACTTAGCAAAAAGTTATTATTTCTAGTAAAAAACAATGAATAATGGCTATTATAACTTTTGCATCTTTAAAAGAGGAGTTTGACAAGACTTTTCAAGTTGTGACCTCAACATAAGGATCAGGCAAAAGCCAGATCAGAAGGAGACTCATCTCCATCAATCAAAAGGAAACTCATCTCCATCAAATATTTATATTTTCAAAACATAGATATGTATTATTGAGATTGAGATGGATCAATAGAGAATGTGGACAAAAATCTTCCACCAATAATTAAACAAGAATAATCTCTCAAAAAGAAGAAAAAAAGAATCTACCAACAATAATAGGTAGTTTTAGATAACAAAGAATATTAAAGATTTGTCATTTGAAGAGATCAACAAAGCAATTTAAAGTGGGTTTTGGAGTTATATGTGTTAAATAATCTCAAAAAAATAAAAGTTCTCAATTTATTTTTAATTCTACAAAATGATTTTGCATAATTTGATATGTTTTATACTTGTTGAACAATTTCAATATTAATATGATTGTACCAATGATGATAAGATGAGTGGTTCTTTAAGAGGAAAATCTCATTTGAAGAGAGAGACAACTTGCTTCAATCTCTTATAAGATTTCTTATCATATTTTAATTTTACAACATAATTTTGGATTCTCTCATATGTTTTATAATTATTTTACTTTTTTAATATTTATATAATCATCCAAGTAATGACAAGATGAGTGGTCCAGATATTTTTTTCATGATGAGTGGTTTAGATATTTTTTTTCATGGTTGAAAAAAACAAGACTGGATGAAAAACATATCATTAATATAAATAAATAAAAAAATAATTGGAAAAATTCACTTTCTAATTTATACTATAGGAGAAACCTTTTAATTAAAAGCGCATTATGTATAAAAAAACTGTGTAGTTGTTAATCTAAATAATACTATATTCAAATGCCATAAAAACATGTGACAAGATGAAATATATTATGAGAGCTACAACATACGAACAAAGATACAATTGTACTCTTTAGCAAAGGTTATATAAGAGCACAAAAAAGACTTTTAACTTGTCATTTGTGTAAACAAGAGGATCTGCATAATAAAACTCAAATTAATTGTTGTTGAAGAATTTAATAAAAAATTACCTTTTTTTAAGACTAGTTTAACAAAAGTTTATTTGGTGAAGGGCTGTAAACATAAATTTTTAACAATAGTTTTTTTTAAGAGGATATGATCATATTTGTATAAGCGTTATTACTGATAAAAAAATATTTTATTTATAATAATTAGCTTAAATAGTGAGTTTGACAAAAAGGGAGACATTTTTTTATCAATAATTGAAAAACATATTTGTCAAATTAATTAGGAATATTATTAGGATAGTGGGTTTTAGTTAGTATAATAAAAAATGAATATATTTATTATCTTTTTCTCTTTTCTCCCGTAAATATATTTGTTTCTTGTAAATTGATAGGAACTGTTATAGTCATATAAATTTTTCTCTAATAAAACAATAAAATATAGCAAATTAAGTTTGGTGACCTTCATAATATTAATGACATGCATGTTTTTAAATAAAACGATATTTATATCACTTGTTATTTAAAAAAAAAAACAAGTTTTATTCTTTTTGTACGAAAAGGTCTTTATTTTTGTATTTTTAAACTTTAACTTTTAATTTTTACAATTTTTATTTAAGTTTTAGTGAAAAAAATTTAAATAACATATAAAAAGTGAATATTATTTTATTAATAATATCTGTCAAATCCATATTTTCAAAATATATGTATTACTAAGATGAACCAATAAAAGATGTCAGTAATAATCTTCCACCAATAATTAAACAACAAAAATCTTTTAAAAACAAGGAAATATATTACCAAAAAAATATTAAGGGTATATATGAAGAAAAAAAATAGTTTTAGAGAACAAAGAATATTAAATGTTTGTTGGTCATTTTCTCATTTTATATGAGTTTATATGTGTATACTAGGAGAGTCTGTTCGAAGAGAGACAAAGTAATTTAGAGTGTCTTTTTGGATTTATATGTCTTGTAAAATGTTCTCTCATAAATAAAAGTTCTTAATTTTGCATTATCTAGTATTCTTTATAATTGTTTTACGTTTCCAATATTTATATGATTGTGCAATAATGACAAAATGAGAGTCTAAATACTTTTTTTTTGTTATTGAAAAAACAAAACTAGATAAAAATCAATGGTAAAAATGTTCAATAATACTTTAATCAATAAGAAAAAAATACAGAATAGTTAGAGAATAACTATTTTTGTTTGAAAGAGTTATTATTTTTAGTAGAAAAACAAAGAAAAATTGCTACTATAGCCTTTTTATTTTTAAAAGAGAAATTTAACAAGACTTTTCAAGTTACAACCTCAACACAAGGACCAAGTAAAGAAAGAGAGTCATCTCTGTCAAATTCATATCTTAAAACATAGATACGTATTATTGAGATAAACCAAAAAAAATATAGACAATAATCTACCAACAATAATTAAATAAGAACAATCTTTTAAAAAGAAAAAAAAAATCTACGAACAATATTAAGGACATATATGAAAAGAAGAAATATTTTAGATAACAAAATAATATTAAAGATTTATTGATTATTCTGGCAAGGAAAGTCTTATTTGAAGAGAAAGACAAAGTAATTTGGAATATGTTTTTGGAGTTATATGTCTTATAAAATATTCTTTTTAAGAAATAAAAGTTTTCAATCTCTCTTAAAATTTCTTATCATATTTTAATTTTACAAATGATTTCGCATGATTTGATATGCTTTATAATTGTCTTAATCACGTACTCTTTTTTGCACGAGCATGTGAGATGTATTGTGATGTTGATAAAAGGTAGGCATATTTAGTTCTCATAGATAACGTCTCCTCCCTCCAAAAGTTTGCTATCATCTTAGCATAAGTTTTTGGTGTTGGGATTATGTGGGTTTTGAGTTGAAATGGGGACATGGAATGTGAAGAAGTTTTTATTAATGTCCGTTTTATAATTAAGTTGAAGTATCATCCTTTAATAGAACTATGTTAGTATAATATTTTATTAATGTCCAAATTATAATATGTATTATTTTGATGGACCAATAAGAACACAAGATATTATCTATGTTTTGCAAAGGGTATATAAGAGAAAAGAAAAACTCTTAGCTTTGTCATTTATGTAAACAAAAGGATCTGCAGAATAAAACTCAAATTAATAATTGTTGATGAATTTAATAAAAAATACCTTTTGTTAATACTAGTTTAACAAAAGTTTATTTGTTAAAGGCTGTAAACATAATTTTTTAACAAGAGTTTTTTTTTTAAAGGATATGATCAATTTTATTTAAGCGTTATTACTGATAAAAAATATTTATTTATAATAATTAACTTAAATAGTGAGTTCGAGAAAAGTAAGATATTTGTTTATCAATATTTGACAAAAAAAAATATTTGTCAAGTTAATTAGGAACATTATTAGGATAGTGGGTTTTAGTTAGTATAATACAAAAATAAATATATTTATTTTCTTTTTCTCTTTTCTCTATAAATATATTTGTTTCTTGTAAATTGATAGGAACATCTAACTGTTCTACTTATATAATTTTTTTTTTCTAATAAAACAACGTAATATAGCAAATTAAGTTCGGTCACCCTCATAATATAAATGACATGCATGTTTTTAAATAAAATGATATTTATGTCACTTGTTATTTTATAAAAAAAAGTTTTATTCTATTTGTACGAAAAGGTATTTATTTTTATATTTTAAAACTTTAAATTTTAATTTTTACAATTTTTATTTAAGTTTTAGCAAAAAAAATTAAATAATATAGAAAAACTGAATATCATTTTATTAAAAATATGAGAGTGATAATAATTTATTAAAAATGTTTATTTTAAAGTCAAACAAGACGTGATTGCGATGTAATAAAATATCAATACATATAGAAATACAACAATATGGAAATCCTTGGAAAGGATCTAGTCCCTCGATGGGAAATTGTGTTTAACACTTGGCGAGTGGCAAAAATTAATTGGTTTAGCACAACAAACAAATTCCTAAATGATTGTAGCGTTTAAGTTTAATCATGTGATGACGAAGATCAATATTTGTTATTGTTGAAAATCAACAAATCGCAGTCACTCCAAGAATAGTGACAAGTGACTAATGATTTGAGTCTAGATCTGGATAAGAAGCACTTCTATGGAAAATGACAAATAAATATCCACCACGTCGCAATGGCATATTAAGTACAAATGTATCCTATTATGCCACCAAAACACATACGTGGTCAAAAGCTTTTATCGTCAGCCATATTTTCTTTGGTTATTTTGCTTACAAAATGAATATCTTGACATCAAGCAGATTATTTGTATTAATATCTTGTTCAGCTGTGATATTATACCCTTTCATTGTTTGCTTTAAAGATCAATATATATCTTCACAACTAGCAGATTTTTTGTGCCTGACAAGAGATATTTTTGTTTCAAGTTGGGATTGCATGAGCTCCACTCACCTTATTTCTGACTTAATTTTTGCATTAATTATCCAGTCATAAAATGACCTGTTCTCTTTCTCAGCCCCAAATGGTAAAATTAGAGACATCAGCAAACATACTTCGAATATGATCAATAACTTTTAAATATATATTATCCAAGGAAGCAAGTCCATATAGCTTTCACAATTTTGAAAACTAACATTAAAAGCAAAGTAGATTAGAATATACATCTCTCCTATCCGGCAGGACTATGCCAGAAACTTTAACCTTCCCTACAGTCAGTATATAAATTTACAAAACACCAACCCTGGCAGTATTCTGGCTTTTACCTAACCCATTGAACACATCATGTACACAGCAAGAAGCTCTTCAAAATTCACAACATGCATGGGTACTAACTATTTTCGAACTACAAGAATTGTTGCAGCCACTTACAGTTCTCGGCGTCCTTCTCCAAATTATCTGTTAACTTCTTTACTTCTTGCAACGCTTGCATTTTGTCCATGGTCTCTAGTGGCAAGGCAACAAATGCTTCGAGAAATTGCCGAGCCCTTGCAGACCCTCGAGACATGTCATCGGATTCAAAAACTCTCTTACGTTTAGAACCCACCTGCAAATTATAATTGCATATTTTTAATTCCGTAAGTTTACTTTTGCCAATACAGAGGCTAATATTTCTGATATTCTTTTTTCAAATTCAGACAAGTGAGAAAAACGTTTCCAACATGTTAAGAATAAAATACTGCAACAGTAAGAAATTAAAAGTGGCTCTGCAAACAGAGGCACGCAGGAGACAGTGATATCCTCTGAAGCTCAAAGAGGGATAGAGTTAAGTGCATGCGCAAGTGATATGTTCCCTCCATGGAATATTCACACGAAAACAGTGTTATATAAAAGATTCTCTCCTTGCTGAATAAACTAGAGTATTACAAGAATACTCATATATTAACCAAACATTATTTCACGTACTGAAGTTTTCAAATTAGAACTGGCTACTGCAATGGCCAGACTAAAGAAAAAACCTACACACTGGTTCCTTACAAAGCCAAGAAAATTTAAGAGAAATCCTTATTTTCCAATCTGTTTATTCTGAGAAATAATATCTTCATATCACATATCAATGGGAGAAAAATAAAAAAATTGCAATAAGCTATACCTCCTGTGTAGTATCAGTTAAGGACGCTGCAGGGGCAGAAAAGTCTTCTAATTCTGCCGCCTTCTCTCTAGCAAGGGCAACAACACTTTCAGGGAAGTTAGCAAACTCGGCAACATGAATACCAAAACTCTGATCACAAGCTCCAGGTTCAACCTAAGTAGAAACGTGTGGAAAAAAATGAGTTGATGTAAATGCAGATTCCTATTTGACTACAGTACCACAGTTTCCAAACTTGATGGACAGACTTGTTGAGAAGGATGTTGTAAGCTCATTGTCACAAAAAATGTAATCCAAAAATTGGTTAATAATTAACAAGAACAAGAATCCTGCAAGATTTATGAGTGGATGATGCATTCGGGATAGACTTCCATAATCAACAAGAACAAGGCTTTTGCGGGTAACAGACACAGGTAAACAGTAAGTCATTCAATCTCACACTACTTTTGAGAAAACTGGGAGGTCTATTTTTTTCCTTTTCAAAAACTCTAGGCTAATGAAAACATGACTCTGGCTGGTTGTTGATTGATTATTCTGATTCCAGAATAATAGTCAATTGTTTGTGGAAAAATGTATCACTGGCAAGGGATAAGAGGATTTTTTTTTTTTTTTTTCATTATAAACGTAAGTCTAATTATAGTATAATGTTCGGGCCAAATATATCTTCCTTATTTCACAACCTACTAAAGCAGGATAAAACCATGAAAAGGTGATTATGGTCTTCAGATGATAGCATTATGTAGGCATAGTCTTCAAAGAAAAATAACACATTTCAATCCAAAAAACAAGTGCAAGATGAACCCTGTGAGATTTGCCTGAAGCCTCTAATGTCATTCGTTTTTACTTTTCAATTTGAGATGATTTTTATAACTAAAATAGAAGCTCTACTACTTAAATAACATCTCCTGAATTATTGGAAATAGTTGAAAAATTAAAATAATAAGGCTTTTGTTGCTTATACTTTTTTATTAAAGAACAACCACTTTTAAACAAACAATCATGATTACTTTTTGGATAAGTTTGTCACAAGAAAAGCAAATATACCGTGAAAGGAAAAAAAAAAAGTTTTAGTTCTTTAGTTCTGGGGAGAAAAACCTCCAAATAGGCTTTCATAAGAGTGCTTCCCCCCTACGAGGAAAACCAGTCATAAAGCTGATAGGACGAGGGTAACTTGCTAAGTGAAAAGAATGTTTGGAATGTATTTACCTTGTATAGCATAGTTAGCTTTCGAGTTGATGAGTCAATATGTGCACTAACATGATAGTTTGCCACGCCAACAATTTGCTTTTGTGGATTGTTGCTTACATTTTCAAGGGCTAAAGCAGTCAGTTCGTGAAAGTGGGTGGCAAACAAAGTAGGTGCTTTGATAACTTCAACAATATGCTCACAAATGGCCCAAGCTAGACCTGCATATAATAAAAACTTTGTTTGAACTTTTAATGTACTGAAACGTTTATGGGCTTTCAATTACCAGCCTGGGTTAAACCTACTATTTCAAACCACTGTTTATTACACCAATGCACACACCACTGAATAATCTTTTTGCAGAAGGAAATTCTCATCAATCCAACTCTTACGTTACAATTAATCACAAATTCACCTTGAATGCTAAATTTAAGAAAATTGGACATCAAAACACTTTTATTGACATACGTATTTTTTATCATTATATTTAACAAGCATATACCAACGCATGAATTAGTTTCAAATCCGCATGAAATATTGAGGAGAGGATACTTCACTGGATAGAAGCTTTTAATGCAACACAGTATTCTATGAAGAAGACATCTTATAAAAAAATTGCAAAATATCATTTGTACGGTGTTGTCCAAAAAAAATGAATGATTTAATCTTAATAAGTTAGTTTATGCATGACTCAATCTCACAAAACCGACTTATAAAAGAGGATTACACCCCACTTATATATTATAATCTAACCTTATTTCTAATTGACGTTAGATTTTCAACACACCCCTCTTATGGCAACCAATGAATATCTCAAGCTTGAGATTATATATTTATGGATGGTCTAACAAGAAAATAATAACTCTTACATAATACCTCCAAAAAACTTGACTAGGATAGGCTCTAATACTATCTTAGTAAGTGGATTTATGTCTAAATCAACCTTAGAAAACCAACTTGTAACATAAGAATTACACCTCACTTATATATTATAATTTGACCTTAGTAGTCGTGGGATCTCCAACACTTAATTATGTTTTTAATCCCCAAAACCTAGGATAAACCTAATTTTGATCCCCCAAATTTAAAAAAGTCTACTTTTAGTCTCTAAAATTTTAGAAATATATTTTTAGTCTCTAGAGACTAAATTTGATAGACTAAAATGATTCTTTTAGAAATTGTTTTTAGTCCTTGAAATTTAGTATTAAGGGACTAAAATCATATTTCCAAAATTGAGGGATTAAAATGAACTTTTCTAAATTAGGGGACCAAAATTGGATTTAGTCAAAATTTCATAGACTAAAATCATGAAAAACAAAATGAATTTTGTTACAGTGTAAAAATGATTAGTTTACCCGGAGGTCTAAACGAGGCTAAACCATACATAGAAAGTGTCATAAAAAATACTTAATCCATTTTTTAACCTTTAATCTGTATTTTTATTCTATATTTGATTACATATACAACTCTGATTAACCTTCAACTTTGAACAGCATAGAACACATGAATAGTTACTTTGTAAATTAGCAAAAGGCAGAAGAATTAACGTTGTAAGGATTTTATGAGCTTAATATCTCAGACCATAGCATTTATAAACAGTGCGTTAATTTAGATGCGACTCTGATAATCCTCGAGAAAATAAAGTTGCAACCATGCTATCAAATATACTTTTTGGCCTAGTCAAGCTTGAGCTAACAAGTTGTCTCAGCGTATCCTTGCCATTAGCTATAGCTATTAACTTAGTAGTAAGCACGGACAAACATGAAAGACAAGGACTCTATGGCAGCAAAGAATTCCAAGGCCATAAAATTTTAAAAAATGGTTCAACTATATACATTAAGTGACTTAAGACATGAAAAAGCAATATTAAGAATGAAGATAGAAGATGAGATTTACAACTTTATTAATTTTATTTTTCATCTCAGGTAGAAGAAGCCATAGTACAGGTCACTAAGAAAGCACATGTAACTTAGGTGTTCAACAAATATTTGAAAATTACGACTGAGATTTAAAGATATTGCAATTGCAACACCAACATAAATAAGGAAGAGTAAGACAAACCAAATCCATCATAAGTTGATGTCCCACGCCCCAACTCATCAATGATTATCAAGGACTTTTCAGTAGCTCCTTTTAATATTGATGCAGTTTCAAGCATTTCTTGCATGAAGGTAGAAACACCACGTAGCTGGGGAGAATTAAAAGAACACAGAATTCAAATTAGGGATATCATTACAATAGATTTACTAAGCATCAAACAGTAACTTAAAAATTGCAGTTTTATATATAATCCTGAAAAATAACAGAATGCCATTCTAGATGGACGCTGAAAAAAGTGATGATTTTTGGCAGTTGGTCATACCCTTACAGACACCTACAATTTTACATGTTTAAGCAACTCCAAATCCCATTAAAGATGTTACTTATTCTAATAACAGAAATTAAATTAAAGTGACATAAGAAGTTTAATTTCAGGCATTCAAATATTCTAAAAGCAACAGAAAAAAAGGTTTACGTTTAGTATAAGCCGCGTACAGTTTAAGAGATAGGGGTGGGATATATGCAACTAAAAAGGGCAAATAATGTACTATAGGACTCACTTGGCAGTCACCAGCACCCACACGGGCAAAAATACAATCACGAACAGATATGCTGGCTTTGTCACAAGGAACAAATGAACCAACTTGTGCCATCAAAATATTCACACCCACCTAAATAGAGAAAAAAAAACTGTTAATTAAATCTCCAACTGCGGGTAGCAAGAATGCTCATATCTGAATTACCAGGTCTAAAATGTCTACACAAACACCGGTGCCAAAGTAGAAGGATGAGGTCCAACAATAATTTCACAAGACAATTAAATGGTGATTAATTTTTCCAATAAAATGGTATAGAAGATAAGCACCTGCCGGATGAATGTTGATTTACCACCCATGTTAGGCCCTGTTATTATTTGAAACCAAGTTTTTCCTCTCACCTGGTTTGTTACAAAATGCAAAATAAAAAGAATACACTTATAAGTTCCTAATTTAAATGAAGACATGTGTATGACTTGCCATGGATCTCATTAACACTTACAAGCTTACAATCATTTGGTATAAAATTCACCCAGTCTTGGGCTTCCACACAAGGGTGTCTACAGCCTTCTAAAATAATGTCTCCTTCGTCCTATTAAAGTCAAAATGAAAACATTGAAGGTCATTCCGAAAAAGATATCTCCAACCAACTCGGGATAAATAGAGAAGGGAGGCAAATGCAAGAAGAAAAAAAGAATGGGATTATTGTGGAAAAAAACAGCATATTAAGTACCGATGCAGTGATATCAGGCCTTGTGTAGGGAGTAGGGCAACTAGAAGCCAAATCAGCAAAGCTCAGTAATACATCCAATTCAGAAATTATTTCCGCTAAAGATTCAAACACCTGCAAAACAAATTTCTTGAATTTAGAGCAGAAGAAACAAATAACCTTAAGACATAACAAGTGTGTTTGAATTAGCTTAAATTATATTTAATACGGCTTAACTGAAAGCTTATTGAAGTAGTCTCAAAAACACAAAACAAAACAATTTGGCTTTACATATATACTCACCTCAGAAAAAGTTGTCGCAGTTTGAACCACCTTATCAACTAACTTCTTTTGACAACTTTTGTACTCCTCAAGAATTTGCAGATATTGATCCCCTAGTTTTTTGAGCTTCGTGTTAGTAAATTTCACTCCATCTTTACGGGTTTCCAGTACAATAAACTGGGTATTGAGCTTCTTCCTTATCTTTGGCTCTTCCTTCTTTGTGATTCTGAAAACATGTCCAAATTGTGTTCCCTTGTCTAATTTTAGGGCCTTATCTATAGGCAGATCAAGATCATCAGCAGTTTGTCTATGCAAGTTATGTATTTGGCTCTCTAGTAATTCTTGCTGTTCCTTTAGGTTAGCTAGTGTAGAGTCATAGTTTGGAGAAATCATGTATTCCCTGTTCTCCAGTTGATCAAGGTCAACAGAAGCTTCTACAAGCCCAATGAATTTGTTCAGGTGCTCATCATCAGTCCATAACTCAAGAGGTTCCAAATACCTACTCCTCATCACTGAGGAAAATTGCCCATCATATCTTTCCAAAGCACTTTTAATGTAAGGTAGTCTAATACTTGACTGCAATCAAAACATAGTAACGGAGTTAACAACAGGCCGTATCATTAGCCATGCAAACAGTTCTATATAATAAACAATATGGTTAGGTGGACGTAATTTCTATATAGTTAAATGACAGCATCAACATTGATAAAAATAATAATATGTAAGATAGCCAAACATATCTAAAATTCCACACTTTACCAAAACCTAACAGTAAATATAGACAAGACTCTACCTGATAAAGTTTAACAATATGTTGCAGACCAGCTCGTCGCTTCTGCAGATTGTGCATCAGTCGCTCAATGTCTGATATTCTTTTCAGATGCTGCCTCAGATCTTGGCGAAGCTCAGTGTCCTCTACAAATGCTTCTACTATGTCCAGTCTAGAATTAATTTCTGCCACATCTACTAATGGCTGTTTAAGCCAGATGTGCAATAACCGTTTTCCCATTCCAGCAGTACAAGTCCTATTCATGAGACCAAACAAACTGAAATTTTTGTTTGCATCAGTTTTGCTTTCCAGGACATTAAGTGCTCTCATGGCTGCAGAATCTAACCTCATATAGCTGTCAAGATTGTACCTACGAAGGGTATAGTTTTCATAATTGCTTTCATCTGCCAGTAAGTCTGCATAAGATAGTAATGCCCCCAGAGCACCAGGTGCAAATTCAAATCCAGACACAAAATCTCGAACTGGTTCAATAGGACCTTTAACAAGCCTGCCAAGATCCTGAACCAGATCCCTGGCTTTGAATTCAGATTTCTTTTTCTCAGTTAACATCACACCACATTTAGTCAACACATCACGCAACATTCTGTTTTCAGTAGATTTGACACACTCTGTGGGCAGAAGACACTCTTTGCAGCCAAGTGCAACCAATGCTGACTCCACATTCGTGAAGTGACTGTCATCAAGGAATTCAGTCATCCCAAGTACTCTCTTAGTTAGATCAACAAATCCTAACCCAATGGTGCAACTATTTTCACGGAAGTTAAGTGACAAAGCAACAACAACAGGAGAATCTTGCATTTCACTGTTAGCAAACAGAACTTCTTCAAAACTACCAATATTACCAGGTGTTCCACTTTTGACCAGTCTCCAATTAGAACCACTACCTTCATAGAGCTCAAGAGAATGGTCTGTTCTATCCAAAAGGAGATCACGAGCAATTGTTTCAAACATGTTCCTGCTGACACTAACACTGGAAAGAGCATTTGATCCATTGCCCAGTTGTCTCATTGCAGTAGTAGTGTGGTAGTAGGTCTTTGCAATGAAAGTTGCATTGTCGCCATGGGCAGTATAATAGTCCTGAATAATTTTAAAAGGACATTTAATTCAATTATAAAAAAGGAGAAAATAAAGCTAAAGAAACTTGTTGATATAATATAAGAAAATTCTATTTGACAAGAAACCATTCTAAAAATTTATAACAAAAATTGAAGAAACTCTTCAAAAGATGAAAATAAATTGCAGCTAGACAGTTTGTAAACCAGAAAAATTAGATAATAATTTTCCTAGAAGAAGTTTCGGGGTTAATGAGCTTTAAGCATCATATTTAAACAATCCACAAACAATATCTAACCAGGATATCTTTTAAATTCTAGCACATATTAAACAGTAATGAACAGGACTATGTGAGCCTTGAAATTTAAGACCTATATCTAGACAAAGTACTTCAGGATTAAAAATCTTCTCATAAATATTGCTGAGATAAACGAAATCATTTTATATAAAATTATTTCTTTAAGAAACCCATATAAGAAAAAATGTGAAAACTAAAGAGATTATGACATTTCAAAGATCATGAGTTGCTTCTCAATATATCTGCAGGACATGCCTGTATGGAAATTGCACAGCTTGGCATTATTGAGCAGAGTAACTCAAAATTTAATAACAAAAAAGACCAATTTCATGTATAAACTTACCCTGCGATCAAAAAGCCGTACAGCCCTTGGATCCTGTCACAGAAAAAAAAAATGTGAATAGACCTAAAAATGGAAAAGTATCCATACCAATTTACAACATGTCAAAACCATTAAACCAGCATCAATTAAAGGGGCAAAAATTGGATTGCATATATACACAACCATAGGTTTTAAGAATAAGGAAACCAAAAAAAATAGGTAAACAACATGTCAAATAATAGTTGAAAAACAACAAATGTTAAATTTTCACTACTACTCAATAAGTTGGGGAAGGATTGACAACACTATAAGATTTCATAAACTATAAATAACTCGGCGTAGAAAATTATTTTGATGGGTCTAAACATGTTATAAAGAAATACTACGTAGCTGCTTCACTAAATTTAGAAAAAAATAAACAATAATAAGTATATGACGAATTAGTTGATACTGAGCTTCTTTCAGAAGTGTATAAACCACACTAAATCAGTAATGGCAAGAAATAACAACAGTAAATGACGCATTCATATAATGCTAATAACACTCTAGCAACAGAGCCAAATCCGAATCCGAGAGAGACCATGATATTACAATACTTACATCAGGTAGGGTTTTGAAAAATGATAAGAACCCTTGTGCTTGTTTAGAATCTAGCAACAGCGATAAAGAAAACGAAAGCCGTTAGCAAACTTCAACTAATCACCAATAACAAAAAAGGTATTGGCATATAAATAACGTTGAGATATTGAAACTTTTATCTTCTTTAAAATGGTGAATTTATACCTAATTTGAGCTCGGGAAGCTTATTGGTTAGGTCGTGGAAGTTTTCAGCCATTGCTGAAAGTAGGGTTTAGTTTCAGGGTGAAATTGTGTCTGAACCTGTGTCTGGGATTTGTGAAGTGGTGGTATAAACTGTGAGAACGGCGTGATTGTTCATGTGAGTGATGAAGTGGAAGAGTTTCTACTTTCTGTGGTGTTGGTGGCGGGAAATACTCGCGGGCTTTTCTCAGGCCCGCGGCGGAAGCTGAAGTTCATGACTTTGGACGACTTATTCCTAAACCTCCCTACTTACTTCTTGCACCTCCGTAATCTCAGCAAATTCGCTATTATATTCTTAATAAAAATAAATAAATAAATTATATATCTCTATTTTGAGTTATATAATTTGATATATAACTTTTATATCGAATTATATAATATAAAATAAAAAATATATATACTAAATTATATAATTTATATATATCAAATTTTACAATTTAAAAAGAATGTTTTCAATATTTTAAAAGTGCAGGATAAATGTTATGCATTTTCATACTATATATTTTTGGTGTAAAATTATAAAAGCCAATAATACTTACCACTCCCTTTAGATAAAGTTAATATTTTATAATCCGAATGAATGTTACCTAGTTTACATTTTATTTAAAAATATAAATCATATGAAGTGTTATTTAATTTATATTTAATTTTAATATGTAAATTGAATAATACTTTATCTAATTTATTTTTTTAAATTGAATAAAACTTTCATCTCATTTATATATATATATTTTAATTATCTATTTTGAAATTTTTATAAGAATAATTTTAAATTTTAAAATTTTATGAAAATAGAGTACAATGGAGGTGGAGGAAGAATTCCTCCTCGTCATGACTTCACATCTTTAAGGTTATTTGTCACTTTTTTTAGAAAAAAATGTTTTTTTATTTAAAAGTTAATTTTGATTCAGTCTAGCTTTTAATTCTCTATTAAAAAAAATAAAATTGTCCAATATTAAGTAACTATAATATGAAAAGATGACAAAATGCATTCATGATCTGTTCTCTCCTGTCTCTCTAGTCCACCTAGTCAGAGATGAGTTTTTCTTTTAATTTTTAAATATATATATCAGAAAAATACATTATGTAAATATTTGTCAAATAATTAATTAATATTTTCAATAGAAAAAATAATATATATCATATATTAAATTGCTTACTTATAATTGAAATTAATTTATAAATGTTCATAATTTAAATTATAATAATAATGATAATAATACATTTTTATATTTTTAAATAATACAATACAAAAAATGTAATTTTTTATTTTAATTATAATAAATTTTAGAAAAATATTAACTTGTCGTCCATTATAACCCACCCTATTAGCAATCTACAAATATTAATTCATTTTGATATGGAGTTTAAATTATATCAATTTTATTATTGAGAAAACCTGAATAAAAATTCACATTTTTTATTTTCTTTAATAAATAAAATTTTATTTGCACATGCAGACTTTAGTTTATTTTTTTTAAAAGTCTAACAGTTTAATAATAATAATAAATAAATAAATAATGTTTTTTAGGTAACTACTCATGGAATTGTGTAAATTTATGGATTTAATCAAACATTACAACATTTATATTAACATGTTCTGGTCTCCAAAGCAGATGTAGAATTGAAAAGAAAAGTTTGTAGGTATTGACTTCCCATACACATGAGCTAGAGTGTAATGGGAACATTAAAATAATAATTATTTAACATTGTCTTATAAAATTGAGCATATAGGTTTGAGTATGCTAAACACATGTAAAAAAGAAAATGTTAGAGTAGGGGTCTGATTGTGTTCTTTCTTTTAAACGATTTTTCTATTTATCTGTGAACAAATTTATACAAACTTTTTATAAATTATTATTATATATATATATATATATATATATATATACATATTATTTTTTTCAAAAGTAAAAAGAAAATTAATTAGAGTTGGATATGAGCTTCAATTTTATTTCATATATTTTTTTGGAAGCATGACATTTAAGTGGAAACTTCATGAGCATGGCTGCATGTGACATGCCGGTAGAGTCCACTGTGTTATCCGTGTGATGAACTTTTGATAATTTGGGATGATGACAATGATGAGTATAACTAGACAAAACTCATGAATCATAAGGTGACAGTATATAAGATCTGCTTACATTAATTTGAATCCATGCATGTCTGAAAAAGGAATTGAGGGGTGTTCTTTTTAGCGCTTTTGAAGGGTCAAGAAAGTAACATATATATGACCAGATAGATATATAGGCTTGTACTAACTTCTTCTCATTTAGCTGATCACATCCATAGATGTAGCTGATCATGTTCATTGACATGATATATATATATATATAAATAATATCCTTGCTGTCTTGGCTAATCTACAGTTGATCCATAATTAAAGCAATGCCAAAGATAAAAAGGAATTAAGAACCCTATTAATTGGGCACAAAAATGTTAGAAGGGGAGAAAGTGAACATCAGTTGAAATATTTAGAAAAAAAAATTGATATGATTTGTTCTACCATTTTTGTTTATTTCTTTTGGATCAATTACTTTTAAATCTCATTTTATTTATCCACTTTATTTTTCTTTTTTTTACCTACCAAGTCCTACTGGTTAGAGGCCAAAGGAAATGTCTCTACTAAATTAAAGTAGAAAAAAAACTTGTATGTCGGGTTTTGTTATTATGGAGAACAAATATGTTGATATGGTTTAAGCTCCAGAGTTGTTTCAGTGATAAATTAAATAAATCCATATCCACATAGAACTGTCAAAAATATGAAATTATATGTGAAAAAAAAGAGTATAATCTAAGAAGGGAGTTTGAAAATGTGTTTCTATTTTGTTCACAGCTTAATATTCTCAACACTTAGATTTTTAAAGTTATCTATATTTTTTGTTTGTTGTGTTATTACTTCTAACATTTAATATTTTTATTTTCTTTTTTTATAAGCATATATACACATGGAAACTTTTTTGTCCTTTTGTTAAAAAGAAGGAAAAATATAAATGCCCACCTCATTTTGGATGGAAGAAAAGGTAAAAAATAAATAAAAGTAGAGAAGAAAATATGAAATGACTAATAATGTGATAAGAATTAATAAAAGAAAAAAAAGGCATAACTTATATGAAAAAAAATGTGTATTTAAAATTTCTATAGAATGTTCATTTTTTTGTACAATAGAGGGCGGACATATGAATAATGCGTGTGATAATTATTATATCCTTACATAACAGTGTTACTTTCAGTGAAGATAAAGTCATAATTATTAATGAACTATATAAATTTTAATATTATATTAAAAAATAAGTTTAAATTTAACTATTTTTTAAAACTAAATTTACTTCTAAATATATAGTATAAAATAATTTTATTTTTACTCAGTGTGAAATCTTCAAAATTATTAATTAATCAAAATCTTCCATTTTTAACAAGAGAATATAAGGTCATAGGAGGAATAAACAGTTATATTAGTTAAAAAAGTATTGGTTATCACAATAAGCTGAGATTTTCCTCACCTTTTTGGCTACATTCTCTTAATTTATGTCAATAGACCACACAGATTCTTTGTTTTGCTGTTTGGGTGATTTCTTTATTTCTTATGAAGGACATACTCTGCTGCTATTATCAAATGTACCCTTCGTCACCCATTGCTAAGTGAAATACGGATTCATGGCTCAATAACTTAAATTTTGTATGGAAAGGAATCTGTTTGCAATGTTTTATGTATTAAACTAACCCAACTCATACTCTCCAGTCTAGAAACTTTAGATATTTCGGTTTTTTTCCTATTTTGGTGTATTTTTTAATTTTAATTTTCAAAATGTGTGAAAAAAATTTATTTATTAAAATGGATAAATTTTGCCAATTAGATAGTTATATTTTCAAATTGGTCAAAATAAGAGTGACATGCTGGTAATTTCAATTAATGACATTAATTAAAATTATTTCTCTCTTTTTAATCATTTTTTAATTATTTGATACTATGATCCTAAGTTTAACAATTAACAAAATAAATAATAATAATTAACAAAACTATAACATGAATATTAAGAGATATAAATTTATTTTAAATTAAAATAA